>ERZ1740062.49-NODE-49-length-90203-cov-15.178274_pt1 | contig 90203 bp, 64 predicted proteins | sample MGYA00581741_ERZ1740062 | MGnify/ENA primary metagenome ERZ1740062 (study PRJEB43018, sample SAMN04849747) | marine metagenome | isolation source: floating plastic debris | place: Pacific Ocean | collected 2008-09-01 | study: EMG produced TPA metagenomics assembly...
TTCATATTCTACGATGCAACCTGTACCTTTACCCCATTTTTTTGAGCGGATACAATAATTATGCTAATCAAAACGTCCAAAATAAAGATATGAAAAGAGAATGGCAATGAATAATCTTAAAAATTTATTGAATTTATTGCCAATTATAATTTTACTACAACAAGCTATTACCCTGTCGATACGAATATTTAAAGCGCAATTCACAAAAATTACTTAAATTCTGGTAAATTAAAAAATTGGGATGTTTCCTATTGATTCAAATAAATTTCAAATTTATTCATTGTTCCTGTGCTTCTTAGGAAATATTTCTCTTGAGCTTTGTCTAATTCACAATACTTTTTTAGTTCATTTTGACTTCTTTTTGTTTAGATTGACTATAGTTGTGGGTTTTATTCTTTATTTCTCAATGGTTTGTTTGCTAAGTGTTGTATTCAAGCAAATAAACACTATGCTTATAATTCCTAGCGGACATGCGATGAGTTTCCAGAGCATAGCGCTAGAAACATAATGACGAATTGAGTTTCCTTTTGCGAGTCCTATAAAGAATTAATATTACTTAAAAATTACTCCCTATCTCTTGTCAAGTCATGAATAACTTTCTCTAATATCCACTCAAGGGATTCATCTGGAGTTTGATTTTTCTGAGTTTCAATTAAGCGCTCAAATGTAGCTTTATCTTGTTGTACTAATCCTAATAATTCGTTTTCCAACTCTTCTAAAGTCTTGGGAAGACCAGAACGCATTTTTTTTGGGTCTCCAGTAGGAATTGAAGCAATCAGTTTCTGAGTATATTCTTTTTGAGGATTGCGGTATATATCCTCTGCTGTACCACGCTCCACTATCTCACCCTTATTCATGACTAAGATGCGATCGCTAATAAATTTCACAACGCTCAGGTCATGAGAAATAAATATGTAAGTTAAGTTAAATTCTGATTGTAATTCTTTGAGCAGGTTAAGTACTTGAGCTTGAACCGATACATCCAAAGCGGAAACAGATTCATCGCAAATGATAAATTTAGGATTCAGTGCTAAAGAACGAGCAACACAAATTCGCTGACGTTGTCCTCCAGAAAACTGATGAGGATACCTATTCATTGCATCAGCACTTAAACCTACTCTTTCTAAGAGACTACCCACCCGTTTCCGTCGCTGCTGTTTAGTTTCACCTTGGGAGTGAATAACCAAGGGTTCCATGACTATATCCCCGACCTTCATTCTAGGGTTCAGAGAACTAAAGGGATTTTGAAAGATAATTTGCATCTCCCGACGTAGCTTTTGTAAAGCTTTACTACTAAGGTCGGTAATATCTCGTCCCTCAAAAATCATCTGTCCACTCATTGGTTTGACAAGTCGTAGCAGAGTTCTTCCCAAAGTCGTTTTACCACAACCCGACTCTCCCACCAAACCTAATGTTTCTCCTTGCTTAACTTCAAAGGAAACATCATTAACAGCCATAAAGTAGCGTTTCGTTCCCCCAAATACTCCACGGACGGGGAAACCAACTTTTAGATTCTTAACTTGAAATAATGAAGGTTCTTTTTCTAATTGTCTTAACCGAGCAGCAATATCCTCAGTAGTTACCTGTGGGGGAATTTCTGGTTGCTTTCCGGTAATAACCGGTTCTCCCGTAGGTGTCTCTTCCACACTCATATAGTCTGCAACTGTCAGCAACTTTCGCGGATGACTATCTAGGGTGGGACGACAAGCTACTAACCCCTTAGTATATGGATGTTTGGGGTCATTGAAAATATCCGCAGCAGAACCATGTTCCATAATTCTGCCTTGATACATCACCACTACTCGATCGGCAATCTCAGCAATTAAACCTAAGTCGTGGGTAATAAAAATCATCGCCATATTGCGCTGCTGCTGTAATTCTCGCAGCAAATCTACAATAGTTGCTTGTACAGTGACATCTAATGCAGTGGTTGGTTCATCAGCAATTAATAGTAAAGGGTTACATGAAATAGCCATTGCTATCATCACCCTTTGTAATTGTCCCCCAGACAACTGGTGTGGATAACGCTCAAGCATAGATTCTTTATGATACTTAATTGCTTGAGCTAAACTATAATCATTATCAGCAACACCAGATTCAATCAAAGAACTACGTAAATCCTCATCGCTAGGTAATAGCTTCACCTCTTGCAAACTAGCGATCGCCTTTTGTTGAGCTTCTTTTAGGGAAATATCTTGATGTCGGGTAATAGCTTCAGTTAACTGATACCCAACAGTGTATACCGGGTTAAGAGAACTCATCGGTTCTTGGAAAATCATCGCGATATCTCCACCGCGATAAAGTCTTATTTCCTCGGTAGATAATTCTAATAAGTTTATCTGTTTACTATCCTCTTGGGGGGCAAATAGAATTTCACCACCGCTAATCTTCCCTGGTTCCTGTATCAAACCCATGATAGCCAAAGAAGTTACCGATTTACCACTTCCTGACTCTCCCACAATTCCTAACGTTTCACCACGACGCAACTGTAAAGAAATATTATTTACAGCTTTAACAGTTTTCTCGTCGCTCTTAAACTCAACTTCCAAGTTTTGTACGTCTAGAATAGTTTTACTCATAGGAGTCAGGGTAGATGGTATAAATTAAGATATAACTTTAGACTTAATCAATTAAGTTTATCAAAGTACTTAATTAAAAGTTAACTAGATTTTAACAGTGCCTAAAAACCTATTCAGCTACGATTCAGATAAAAGTTACTTGATTAAATACTTGAGTAAGTACTTTAACCTGGAAATTAAATTTTTACACCTCTGTCGATAAAAATTGCATCATAAATTACATTAAAAAAAAAATGACAATCCCTGGGGTTAATATCCCCAGGGGAAAAAGCTTAAGAGGATAGATACATGGATATTCCATTACCCATTACTCTTAGAAAGGAATTTCATCTTCAGTCATATCTTCTTCTTCCTCAACCATTGCCGGATAAGTACTTGGTTCAAAATGACGAGTTGGAGATACAGGGGAACTATTATCTTCAGAAAAGGTATTAGTATTACTTGTTGTAGGGTTAGGTAATGCTGCGGGGATAGCTGTAGCTGGTGTCGTTGGACTTAGAGGAGCGACTGGCTGTGAAAAACTTGTGTCTGCTGATGGCATTGTACTTGGTGAGATTGTATCTGCGGGTATCGTATTCATAGCAGCAGACGAATTAAAGTTCATACCTGCATCTAAACGATAAATGCGCTGGACAGTCAATTCTGTACGTTTTTCTTTAAACCCCTCTGGACGCTCAAAAGTGTGCATTCCTAAACGTCCTTCTAGAATCACGCGATCGCCTTGATGATAGTTTTGCTGAATTTCTTTGGCAGTATTTCCCCAACCAATTACTTTGAGGTTAGATGGTGGTTCTCCTTCTCTTAGTGAAGGAAATTGCACCATCATTTCTGCTACTTCTAAGTTATCGGTGGTGTATCGCAATTGTGGTGGTTGTACAATATCAGCCATTAGAATACAGTTGTTCATTTGTTTTTCCTCTGGTAATTTTTACTGTTAGATTTTTATTATTAATTTAGCTGTTAGTTTCATAGTGTTTCAATAGAAGACTATTTGCTGAAATATTTTAGTTACTTATTAGTTAATGATTTTTAGTTAATTATTTAAACTTATTAATCCTATTCTTTACAAGTATTCATAGTAAATCTAAGAAAGTAAATATAGAAAAATAAAAATTAAATATAGGGCATTGCTGAATTGAAATATGAATTTATCTTTCTCATATTTATTAGCCACCTAAACTCCCCAAAAATGGGGGACTTGAAAATACATTTCTCCCCCATTTTTGGGGACTGGGGAGCTATTCATATTTTTAATCAACAACGCCAAATATAGGAAATAATATTACACCTGCTTGAATACTTCTTAGATTAATATACGGGATTTCTTCATTAGTTACTGAGCACTCCCTTGCCGCGATCGCAATTCCCCTACTCCTATTCCTCCAAAAATATGCTTTATAACTACTTTTATCAGAACTGCTTCCATATTAAATATAACTTTTTAGGTCAATGCCGAATCCAACCCCCGGAATAAAAAATGAGATATTGCAGCAGTTATATTTTAAAGACCGAGATTAATAAATAGTACTATAGTACCATGTAATTTTACTATAACAAACAAAGAAATAGACGCACCTAGGGCACGTCTAAATACAGTTCACACATTAGTTGCAAAAGTTATTGAAAAGAGATAAAGATAGTTATTAACTCTCCTATAGCTAGAGTTTCAGGGTATATTTGTTAAGCTATATACTTCCAGGCTACTGTACAAAGAATTAAAGTTAACTTCAATTTAGCTTTATTCAATTTTGTATCTCTTCACTTACTAATGAGCGATCGCGCTTAGATAGTTTAGGAAACTTCCACCTCTACTTGTTCTTCCTCCTTTTCAATGAAGTCTTGAACTTTTGTACGATATTCAGCTAAAGCCTTTTCAGCCCATTCTTTATCATTGCTATTGATATATAAATGTACCAATGGTTCGCTAGCATCCGGCAGTACTAAAATCCAGTTATCATCATAAGGTTGACAAATTTTCACCCCATCAATTAATTCTAAATTCTGAGCTGGATGGGTTTCTACCAAATAACGCATCAGAGCACCTTTAGCAGTCCAAGGGCAGCGAATCGTGTAATTTTTGTGAATAACTTTCGGTAATTCTGTCCGCAAAGTGGTTAGAGAACGCTCTTGAATTGTCAGCATTTCTACCAGCTTGGCAATACAGAACATAGCATCAAAACCAGGATGTAATTCTGGGACAATAAAGCCAGTATCACCGCTACCACCCAAAATAACATTCGGGTTATCCATGCAAGCTTCCATTAATGCTGTAGGATTAGCTTTGGTGCGAATCACTTTGCCATCGTGACGACGGGCGATTTGCTCGACCGCTGAAGAGGCATTAACTGGTACTACAACAGTTCCTCTGGGGTTCGCAGTAAACATCATGTCTACCATCAATGCTGTGAGCATTTCTCCGCGAATAGACATTCCTGATTCATCTACAAGAATTAACTGTTCTCCATTAGCTGTTACTTGTACACCAAAGTTAGCCTTTAACGCCTCTACAACCTGACCTAATTGGGTTAATAGCCCTTCTCTTTCTTCAGATGTAATGCCACTCTTACTTAAGCTAGCATTGAGTACCACTGCATCTGCACCGAATTGATCCAGCATTTGGGGTAATACCGCACCAGAAACCGCGTATACATAGTCAATTACAACTTTTGCCCGACTATTGCGAATGGTATCAATGTGCAATCGCTTTTCAAAAGCATCACAATAACCATCAATAACCTGACTGGGGTAAGAGACATCACCAATTTCATGAATTTGCGATCGCCGCATATCTTCTTTGAAATAAGCCCCTTCGATTTTCTTCTCTTTAGCTTTGGGAATATTAATTCCTTGGGCATCCATGAATTCAATCAAGATATAATCAGGGCGGTCTGGGTGAATGCGGACGTGAATTCCACCGGCTACATTCATCATAGGAATTACAGTCCGGGCAATCGGAATTGCAGTTGCATCCAAATTCTGAATATCAACTCCTACAGACATTAAGCCAGCAATTAAAGACCGAGTTACCATCCGAGAAATATTTCGCTGGTCTCGCGATACTGTTACCTTAGAACCAGGTTTGAGGGTGGAACCGAAAGCAGCACCCAGTTTCACTGCAAATTCTGGAGTAATATCAATATTGGCTAAACCCTTAACTCCTCGCTGTCCAAAGAGATTTCTTTGAGCGGTGTTACCCCAAATTAAGTTTATATTCAGGATTGCTCCAGACTCAATTTTTTTGCTCGGCCAAACTCTCACAAGTGGGCTAATTTGGGCTTCCTCTCCTACGGTGGAAAGAGAACCTACAGCAGCACCTTCAAGGACGTGAGCGCGACGGTCTACCCTAGTCCCGCGAGAGATTGTACAAGCACTCAACTGTGCTTCATCGCCAATTATTGCCCCATTCCATACGATAGGACGTTTGAGATTAGCATCAGCGCCAATAGTGACATTATCACCAATTACACTTCCAGCTTCAATTTGAACCCTGGCTCCGATCCGACAATTATCTCCAATTACAACTGGAGTTTCAATTTCAGCAGTTGGATCGATAAAAGTATTTTGACCCACCCACAAACCAGGAGAAACCTCCGGGTAGGCAAAATCCAATTTCACTTTCTGATCCAAGCCATCATACTGTGCTTCTCTGTAGGCTTCCAAGTGACCTACGTCGCACCAATAACCCTGTGCAACATAGCCATACATGGGGTCGCCTTTTTCCAGTAACAAAGGAAATAAGTCTTTAGAAAAATCACATTCCTGGTTCTCTGGTAAATAATCTAAAACCTCTGGCTCTAGAATATAGGTACCAGTATTGACGGTATCTGAAAAAATTTCGCTAGTAGATGGTTTTTCTAAAAATCGCCGAATCCGATTTTCTTCATCAGTAATTACCACTCCAAACTCAATTGGATTAGGAACACGAGTCAGAATCAAGGTCGCTTTTGACTTTTTCTTTTTATGAAATTCGATAGCTTCAGTTAAATCAAAATCTGTAATGCTATCGCCACTAATTACTAAGAAAGTATCATCTAAGAGTTCGGCAATATTTTTAACACAACCTGCGGTACCTAAAGGTTGGTCTTCCTCTACTGCATAGGTCATTTGTACGCCGAAATCATTCCCATCCTGAAAGTAATCTCTCATCACATCCGGCAAATAGTGAAGTGTGGCAATTACTTCTTTTATGTTATGCCTTTTGAGGAGATTGATAATATGTTCAGAAATAGGTCGGTTGAGAATCGGCACCATTGGCTTTGGTAGATCGCATGTTAAAGGACGCAGTCGTGTCCCAGAACCACCAGCCATTAGTACTGCACGCATAAATCCTCCATCTGACGATTCGCATCAATTGATGCCTACAACCTAAATCCAGATAGGATTTAGTTTTGCTCTTATATAATTAGTCTCCTATGGATGTGGCTTTTTGAGGAACTTCCACAAGATGCATATGTGATAAAAGGCGGGTAATAAGAAGCGAAAAATGAGAGTAAAGCCTTGCTCCATATACATTATCTGCTTTTGAGGCTATCTAATTTTTTTAATTCTTAACAGTAGCGAAATTTACTGTTCTACCTGCATATCCAGAAAGCGACTGTGAAGTGTAGTAGTTATATTGATATTAAATACCTATTGACCGACACATCTTTCATACTTGATTTCTAAGAAGTTAAGTTATACCTTTTCAGTTTTAGTTACCAAGTGTCAATATGGTGTACGGGGTCAAAGCTAGTAAATACTCAACAACTTACCGGAGTTGATGATAATGATTCAATCTCTTGCTTCCATTGGTCTTTCTATAGTTTATGTAATTGGCGCTTATAAGTTTTGGAGTGGATTTAGGAATACTAATTTTACTCCTAGCTTGCCTAACCGTATTGCTTTATCTTTACTTTGGCCAGTTTTAGTGGTGACTAATAAATCTTTTCGTCGTAATTTCCGCAAGGCACTTAAGGGTTAAGAAGCAAAAAGCCAATCGAGAAATATATTTGAGCTATCAGCAATTCAAGTATAAATCAAATTGCTGATGGCTTTTTATTTTTTAAAGGATTGAATGTAAAAGGCTTGAATTTAAAAGGCTTGAATCCACTCTTTAATAGAGTATTCCGTCCATATACCATTTTGCCAGTAAGGGTCATTTTCGACTAATTGGCGGACCGTTCCTTCGTCTGGTGCTTCGTAGATTGCAAATACTTTAGTAATATCTTTTGTTGGACCAATAGTTATGAGTACACCTTCTGCTTTTTGCTGCTTCAATCCATCTAAATGAGCTTGACGACAGGGTTCACGTTTTTCTAAAACGTTGTCGCAGTAGCTTCCCCACATTACGTATTTACTCATATTGTTCAGTTACTTTCACTCACTAAATCTTAGATTAAGATACTACTCTATTGACGCAAATTACATAGGGCAAAGCAAGTAAATCAGGTAGGAGTAGCATAATCTAACCAACCCCTACCTCCGAATTTTACATTTAAACGGAAAATCCTTAACTCCTTAAAGAAACGCCAAACTTTTCAACTAAGCTATCGCGAACTTTCTGATGTACCGGTTCCACATCTTTGTCTGTAAGAGTGCGATCGCTGGAGCGATAAACTAGTCTAAATGCTAAGCTACGCTGTCCTTCAGGGACGTTTTTACCGCGATATTCGTCAAATAACTCTACAGACTCTAATAAGCCCTTACCTGCTTTATTAACAGCTTTTTCTATATCTACAACTGTAACGGACACAGGAGCAAAGAAAGCGATATCTCGGTCTGATGCTGGATAAGTAGAATAAGATTTGAACTGCGGAACTAAGATTTCATCTTGATCCAAAGCATTTAAAAGTATATCTAAATCCATTTGGAATACATAAACTTCGTCTGGCAAATCTTTTTCCTGACGCAGTTGGGGATGCACTTGTCCGAAAATACCCAGTTTATTACCACCTACCCACAATGAAGCTGTCCGTCCTGGATGTAAGCGTTCGTCCTGACGGTCTGGCTGATACTCGACTTCCAAACCTAAGGTATCAAAAACGCTTTCTAAAATTCCTTTGGCTTCAAACCAGGTCATAGATTTACCACTACCGCTATTTACCCATTTACTAGAGGTAATATCCCCTCCCATAATTCCAGCGATCGCTTCTGTTTCTTTGAGTCCGTCTTCTTCTTGCCAAAAAATGGTACCTATTTCAAAACCGTTTAAAGCTCCACTACCTTGTTCGATATTATACTTAAAGCTTTCTACTAATCCGGCAATCAAATCTGTCCTTAATGCCGAATATTCAGCAAATAAGGGATTTCTTAAAACTACATTTCTAGCATCAAGAGGTTTGACTAAAGAGTAATGCATTAACTCATTTAAACCCTCTGCTCGGAAACTTGCTCTGAGAATTCTAATTAATTCTTGGTCTAAAGGTAAGTAACCTGCTTCTGATTTTTCTGGTAAGGTATCGCATAAACGATCGTAACCATAAAGACGAGCAATTTCTTCAATTAGGTCTATTTCTCTTTCTAAATCGCGGTAACGGTAAGGAGGAACTGAAACCTCCCATATTCCTTCACTAACGGAGGTTAGCTGACATCCTAATGCAGTCAAAATGGTTTCAACATCGGCACTATTTATTTCTCCTGTTTCTTCTTCTAACTCAACAGGTCCTAAAATTTGATTAACTCTTTGTAAACGTAGCTGAATTTTGCCCCTCCAATGAGCGGGTTCGGGACGATTGTCATTAATTGCTTGGCTAACAATATTTCCTCCTGCAATTTCTACTATCAAAGAAAGAGCGCGACCACAAGCAATTTCAAGTTCCGCTCGATTGACTCCCCGTTCATATCGAGATGAAGATTCGCTACGTAAACCCACACTACGGGAAGAACGTCGAATCGGCACAGAATCAAATAGTGCTGCTTCTAAGACGATATTCTGGGTATGATCATCAACTTCGGTTTCCTCTCCACCCATCACCCCTGCGATCGCTATTGGTTGATCATTAGCGGTAATTAATAAATTTTGGGTTGATAATTTGCGTTCTTGCCCATCTAAAGTTTTTAGAGATTCTTCAGCATTAGCAAACCTACTCCCAATAATAATATTGTCAGTTTGGCTTTGGTTTTGAGCAATAGCACTTAATTTTTCTTGATCAAATGCGTGTAATGGCTGTCCCCATTCCAACATTACATAGTTGGTAATATCCACAATATTATTGATCGGACGTACCCCAGCACCCAGCAAACGTTGTTGCAACCAGTCTGGAGAAGGTGCTATCTTCACCCCTTCTACGACAGTCGCAATATATGCAGGATTTGCTTTAGTATCAGCAACTCTAATATTTAAGCGATTATTTAAGCCATCGCTACTCTGATTAATAGATACTTCTTCGGGTTCAGTGATAGTTAAGTTACCACCTGTAAGTGCAGCAACCTCTCGCGCTATCCCTACCATACTCAAAGCATCAGCTCGATTGGCAGTAGTAGTTACATCTAGAACTACATCATTCAAACCTAGTAAGGGACGAATATCATCTCCTAATTGGAGATTTTCTTGAGTAAAGATATGAATTCCATCTATATCTGTTGGTAAACCTAGCTCTTTGAGGGAGCAAATCATCCCATGAGATTTAACCCCCCTTAGTTTGGCTGGCTTAATCTTCAATTCTATATTAGGAAGGTACGCACCAACAGTAGCAACTGGGACAAGTATATCTGCTCGCACATTAGGAGCACCACAAACAATACTTAAATTTTCCCCTGTCCCTACATCCACTTGACAGACACTCAGCTTATCTGCGTTAGGATGTGACTCCCTTTCTACCACTTTACCAACTACTACTCCATCAGCCCAAGTGCGACGGTCTTCGATTTCTTCTACTTCAAACCCAGCTATTGTTAAGGTTTCTGCTAACTCTTCTGGAGTGAGTTTCAACTCAACCAGTTCTCGCAGCCAATTTAGAGAGATGCGCATAGAATATTTGTACTTTGCGAACAGGAATATTTTCTGAATGATTGCAAAGTCTATTCTAGAACTAATTGCAAGATGTTCTTCAGAATGGTTTGGAGTTTCGCACCGGAAACAAGGTTAAAATCTTAATTTATCCAGGACTTACGCAAAACCTACGTAACTCCGTCATTACGAGCGATAGCGACGTAATCGCAAAAACTCTGAGATTGCTTCCCTACACTACGTTTCGGTCGCAATGACAAATCTCCATTGCGTAAGTCCTGTTTATCGATAAAAACCAAGTTAAATAATGTAGCTTTATTTCGTACATTTATAACTTTTAGTTATTTATACGGTTAGGTGCAAGATATAAGTTAAGAAAGATAGGACTAATGCATAGCAGCAAACGCATGATAATGTATTACGATAATATGTCAATATTGGGTTTAACCTCAAAAGACATTATAGCTAGCTGTGAAAAGGTTTATTTGATGAGCAGTGATAACACTTTTATAAACAAAATTTGGCGTTTTCTCACAAACAATCCAGTGATGGCAAGTGTAACTGCTTTTATTTTTATAACAATTGTTTTAGTTACATTTGAACCGTGGATAACACAATTACTAAAATTTTTAGGAATTCCAAAACCTTCACCAAATATAGTAATTTTAATCTCTTTTATCATATTTTCTCTTTTTTTCTTGCCTTTTATATACATAATTGAAATAGTAAAAGAACAAAAAAAACTAAAAGCAAAAGTAGAAATTTTAAGAGAGCAAGAAAAAAAAATAATAAAAGAAAATTGTATATTGCAGCAAGAAAATATAACATTAGAAAAAAATATAAATAATTTAAAATCCCAGCTAACTTTCTTTAAAGATCATGAGAAAATAGGTCTGTCTAAAATTTGGGATAATTATGAATCTGCTAAAAAAGAGATTCAAGAAAAGATTTTAAATATTGATACAATAAAAGAAATACGTATACTAATTCATTGTGAAGCTGATTTAATAGATACTAGTAGTGGTGTCATTGGATATACATTAGCAAAGCTAGCCCAAAGAAGTCCAAAAAAACAACCAGATTTAATAAAAATACTGAAGCCTTCTCCGAATAATCCTTATTACACTGATCCTGATTATGGTTTAAAAGAAAGGGCAAAAAAAAGAAAAAGTGATAATCATAATATTAATCATTGGTCAATAGAAAAATACATAAATACAAGAGTTGAAAGATTTAAGACAAAAACTGAAAGATTAAACAATGGAATTGAAAAGATGATATTTGATGGTCTATTAAATGTTGAAGTCCGAGAACACGATCAACCTTATTTGTGGAATTTGATAATTATTGACAATTGGGTTTTCGTCCAAGGAGATGTTTATAAAAATTGTTTAAGCAATGCGCCTATTTTGCTATTTTGTAATTTCAAATCAGAACGTGTGTTAACAAAAAATTACTATTACACTTTTGCCAAATACTTTGACTATATGTGGAAATATAATAGTCAAGAAAAGATTTTTTCATAGTCAGTCCTCTTCATTTCAAGATATTATAAGAAAATTAATTATGAAAGCTAAAATAGTATCCTTAGACAATACTGAACAATTGAAAAATTCTCAATTTTATACAGCTATAATTCAAAAATTGGAAGAACTAAACCGCGATAATTTTTGGCAATCTCAATTGGGAATAAGATGTAAGAATATAGCTAGTATATTATATCAGTTAAGTGATGGAAAAGATGTAAATATTAGTATTGCAGGTTTAATATATCATTTATCTTTTAGTAATGATAAATGGCAAAGAAATATTGAAGCTTTAACTGAGACTTTAAATCAGGATATCCAGAGTTTATTGAAAACTTTAAACTTGTTAAACTTTCAAATATTAACGGGATTGAAAAATCAAATAAATAATGACTTTGAAATAGATAAAATCATTACTATGATATTTGTTTCTCTCGGTTCAGAAAAACAAATTCGAGCGTTGATAATTGAATTAGTCCATAGATTAATAACTATTAAAAAGATAGATAAAGATTTAAAAAAAGATAGATTCATACTAGACTCTTTTAGAATATTTGTTCCTATTGCTAATAGATTAGGATTGTGGAATATTAAATGGCAGCTAGAAGATGCATGTTTTAAACAACTTGAATCAGACATTTACTATCACATCACTGAACTTATAGAAGAAACTCGATTGGAAAGAGATCAATATATGTCTCGCTGCATAGTTCAGATAGAAAAACTTATTGATAATAATATAGTTAGTGCAAATGAGAATGACAAAGAAAATAAAAAAGAAGGCAAAAGGAATTTTAAAGTAATAGGAAGGTCTAAAAGTATATATAGTATATATGCTAAGATGAAGCAACTGTACTGCTATAGTATTGGTGTTTCAATCAATAAAATATCCTTCAAAGAATTTAATGTTATCTTAAAAGATAATCTCCATAAATTATTTGAAGCAGTTCATGACCTGTTTGGAATTAGAATAATTTGTAATTCCGAATCTCTGTGCTATGAAATTTTAAATATTATACAAAAAAAATACTCGAGAATCTCTACTTTTAGACGTCAAAATGGAGAGTTAGTTGATTACATAAATCAACCAAAATCAAATGGTTACCAGTCTCTTCATTTAGTGGTTCTAGGTCCGGAGGAGAAAAAGTTAGAGATTCAGATAAGAACATATGAAATGGATGCACAAGCTGAGTATGGAATTGCTGCACATTGGAAGTATAAAGAACTTGGTCAGTCTCATAATGTCCTAAAGAAAGACTATGCTTTTATTGAACTTAGAAAGTTTATAGATAAAAATGGAATCTCTGTTACACAAGATATTTTATCAAATATAGATCCTGATTTTTTTAACTCAAATATTTATGTGTTTACACCTGATGGAAATATAATTACACTACCAAATGAATCTACACCTGTTGATTTTGCATATAGTATTCATACAGAAATTGGAGATAAGTGCATAGGTGCGCGTGTAAAGCGTGTAAACAATAGTATAAACAATGAACGAATGGTAACGCTAGATTCACATCTTTGTAATGGTGATATTGTACAAATCCTTACACAAAATAATGCTCATCCTAATATAAGTTGGTTAGAGTTTGTCAAAACAACAAAAGCAAAAGAAAAAATTAAGCATTGGATTAAATACTTTTACAAAAATGAGTTTACTTCTCGTGGTAGAGAAAGTCTAGAAAAAGCACTAATTAAACATAAAATTAAAATTTCTATCAAGTCAAAACAAATAGAAAAAATTGCTAAAAAATTCAACTATCAATCTATCGATGATTTACTTGCAGGCATAGCATATGATAATAGCGATACTTCTATAAATAAGGTAATAAATTTACTGCTAGAGGAAGAAAATAAAGAGTTAAATAAAGAGGAAAACAAAGAAAATATAAATCCAGAAAAGATAGTACAGAAACAACAAAATAATAATTCTTATTCTTATAGCAAAGATTCATCCATTATAGGTATTGAAGGGTTAATGTATCATATAGCTGGTTGCTGTAATCCTATACCCAGAGAACCTATTGTTGGCGTTGTAACAACACACAATAGAGGAATTTCTATTCATAGTCAAACTTGCCCGCATTTAAAAAAAATACCAAATGAACGTCATGTTAAAGTTAGCTGGAATTCCAAAGATACGAATAGAACTTACCCTTTAAATCTACAAATAGAAGCAAATGATCGCATAGGCTTGATGAGAGATATATGTTCTTATTTAGCAGATGATAAAATTAATATTTCTGAAATTCAGGTTTTGCCATCTAGAGGTAATAAGAACAATGCTTTAATAAATTTACGTATCGAGGTTCGTGATGATAAACAATTACAAAATAGCATTTATTTGTTAAAAACAATAGCAGATATATTAACAATAAAGCGAATAGTTAAGTAGTAGAGGGAATAGCTCAAATTATGCCAAAGTTACAGTCAATAGCCACAGTATAAATACGTATGTTCCAGTTATCCGCCACTTTGAGACTTCTCAAGAAATTAAAAGTGTTAAGTGGATTAATATCCTTACCAGATGAGATATGGAAATCTTCTTCAGGACTACTCTTCCTTTTCTCCCAGTCAGTGCTGACAACGGTTCAAAACACTTCGCAAGGTTAATTTATCTTGCACGTAGTTGTGGTTTTGACATCCACATTCTCAGGTGCAAGATCTAATTTTAAAGTATTAGAGTTCCTCTTGAAAATTCTCTTAAATATCTTTATTATATGAGTAAATATATTTTAAAGAATAATCTAATACGTCAAGAATTTGATTAGTGTGTAAGCAAATTTATTAATTAATCACTGATTCTACCGCAGTTATTAAATCATGTTTTGAAAAAGGCTTTGTCAGATACATTTGTGCACCTTGCCTCATTCCCCAGACTTTATCTATCTCTTTGTCTTTAGAACTACAAATAATAATAGGAACCTGATGGGTTTCACTATTCCTTTTTAAGCGACGACAAAATTCAAAGCCGCTCATTTCCGGCATTACTATATCAGTGATAATTACATCTGGTGGACTAAAAATAGCTTTTTCAAAAGCCTCTTTTGCATTTGTGGCTCTAATTACATTATAGCCATTATCTTTTAAATAAAGATTAATCAGCTCTAATTGAGAAGGAGTATCATCAACCACTAAAACTGTTTTCATGTTTGCTAATTTTTATCAATCTTCCGTGAAAATAATATTAGATATTTTGTGAACATTTTCCTCATATTTCCAAATCAATCAACTAGTCTAAGAAATATATTACAGCTTGCAATCGGAAGTATATAGCTTTTAACTGAATTGTTAAAGATTAATTGATAACTAGAAATCAAAAAATTAAGTTAGATGCATAAATACCATCTTCAGCAAATCTGCCCTGGTGAATGGCTTAGTTAAATACCCAGACGCTCCTACTAATCGTGCTTTTACCTTATCTACAATTCCCTTACTACCAGTCACCATGACAATTGGTGTATTCTTGAACATCGAATTATTGCGGATAATACGGCATAACTCATAACCATCAATCCCTTCCATATTTAAATCAAGTAGAATCAAGTCAGGTTTATTCCGAATAATAGACATTACCGCCTTTACAGAGTCACTAATAGTAACAACTGAGAAGTTCTCATCGTCTAGAAATCTGCTGATTTCCTTAAGGAAAGTAGGACTATCATCAACAGAAACAATCTTATATACTTTCTTTACCGTTTTTACAACAGGTTCTGCCGTTGTGGTGCGACCTTTGACTTCCGCTTCTACAAGAGAAGACTGTTTGTTGGTTTGAACAACTTTTGTAACTTGAGCTTCATTTTCGCGAGCCTGTATTGTACTATCAGCCTTAGGTACTATTAAACTAGTTGTCGGTGTAACCCTATTTTGTAGTGTAGAGACATTTAATATTTGCTGATTGTTAACTTCTTGGTCGTATATCTCTTGAGCAAAATGTTCTTCAAATGTTTTTGGCAAAATATCAAAGGGTGGATCAGGCTCATGCATTAATATTGAGCCATTGATAATATATGGATATAAATTTCTAGCTAAGTGTATTTCATCTTGATCCATAATTACAGCTAGATGTCGCAAACTAAAACCCTTCATCCAATTTGCTAAATTTTGCTGTATTTGTGGTAGTTCATCAACACTTGCATTACCCGCATTTATTAACAAATATGGTCTTTGAAATGGAGAAGATATTTGGGGAGCTAGAGAACGCCATTCCTGGATTCTATCTTGAGAAGAATCTAATAAGTTATCTAAGTTTAATTTACCAATTACTGGTATATTTTGTTCATCGGCAATCAATTCATAATTGCCTTTTTTTATGAGTAAAAAAGATTCTATTACTTCTTTAACTAATTCTTGTAGCAGTAATGCAGCTTGAGTAGAATTTAAATGTCCCTGACTCACTAACCAACAAATAGCCTGATACTCCTTATGCTCTGTAGATTGATTAGACAAGTCTGTTTCAAACATTAATCTTGCTTGAGTACGAACTTGACTAGTTAAAGTTCCTACCTGATAACTTAAACGACGTAGGTGACGCTCTAGCCTATCAAATGGTTCTACATTATGGGAAGCATACACCAAGCTACCATTTTCTAAATAAATTGACCAAATAATAGATTCACTTATTGCTTGAACTTTAACATTCTCTGAACAACTAGATAAATATCTCAGTAAACTTAGAGAACGCAGCTTTGTAAATGTGCCAGAAATATTCATATAATTAGAGATATATATTTATAAACAACTGTTTTAGGTAAATAAGTAAATTCCAGACTAGTTATATCGAGATTTTAGTAAAGTCTATATATTTATATACTTTATACAGAATTACAGATTTAACTCTATACCGCTATTAAAAGTTATACATCATTTTTTTCCGCAGCTTATTCATTAGAGATAGCTAATTCTGTATCTAGATAAGTAGATATGCTGGTAATAAAAAACGCTATATTTTCTACCATTGCAGTATTTTTATAAAAATAAATTAATTATTTTCATGTAAATTCGGTCTTTTCTACATCAAATCTTTAAAAATATTTGAAATCTCTACTGCTTTACTATTGTATTCTTTACTTGGGTAAGCGATATGAAATCTATATTGGATAATGTATGTAAGTATTTCTTAGCCTGATTTTCAAATAGTCGCATTTTAGTTAAATTTTTGTGGAAGATTGAGATTATTTTAATGATATTGATATTTTTTAATGAAAATTAATTTACTCGATATGAATTTAACAAGTTATAGTTTTCTCATGAACTTGAGACTATATACTCTTATAAAAAGAAAAAAATAAAGCTTTGGAGTTTAACATAGCACCAAAAGTTATGCTCGATACACTAAAACTAGATGAAGTAGTTGAGTTTGCTGAAAACCCGGAGCCACGTTGCCCCTGCGTGCTGTTACTAGATACGTCTGGTTCGATGCAGGGTCTTCCTATTGACGCTCTGAATCAGGGATTACTCAGCTTTAAAGATGAACTGACCAAAAATTCTCTAGCTGCAAGAAGGGTAGAAGTGGCAGTAGTTACATTCGACAGTAGTATAAATATTGTTCAGGATTTTGTAACAGCTGACCAATTTAATCCACCTATCCTAACTGCACAGGGATTGACCAGTATGGGTTATGGAATTAATAAAGCTTTGGATATAATTCAAGAGCGTAAGGCTCAGTATAGAGCTAATGGCATAGCTTACTATCGTCCCTGGGTATTCATGATTACGGACGGAGAACCCCAAGGGGAAATGGATGATGTAGTAGAGCAAGCATCAAAGCGTTTGCAGGATGATGAAGCCAATAAGCGTGTTGCATTTTTTACTGTAGGGGTAGAAAATGCCAATATGAATCTTCTAAATCAAATTGCTGTCCGTACTCCCCTGAAGCTCAAAGGCTTAAATTTTGTAGAGATGTTTGTATGGCTATCAGCAAGTATGTCAACAGTATCTCATTCTAAAGTTGACGAACAGGTCGCACTACCGCCAATTGGTTGGAATTCAGTATAGTATTGCTAGCGGTATAGATGCATAACACAGCTGTCGGAAGACTAGATATGAAAATTTCAAAGCAGGTAATTAATTGGCGGGTCGTAGCCGCATCTGTTTGTGGTACCAGTCACCAAAAAAATAAGCAGTTGTGTCAGGATGCCCATCACTGGCAACTTTTGCCAGACAATATAATGATTGCTGCTGCTGCTGATGGTGCAGGTTCTGCTAGTCATGGCAAAGTTGGTGCCATGATTGCTGTGGAAACTGCCATAGAAAGTTTGTCTGTCAAAGAACTCAGTCGTACTTCTCTTATGGATGATGCGATGGTGCGATCGCTGCTTGAAGAAGCAATGTCTTCTGGGAAAAAGGCAGTAGAGGAAGAAGCGATCGCTTCAGAGAAACAGGTATCAGATTTAGCTACTACATTAATAGTGATTATTGCTACACCTGATTTAGCTGCTGTTGCGCAAGTGGGAGACGGAGTAGCAGTAGCTAAAAATGTTGAGGGAAATTTATTAGCGCTGACAATTCCTGACAACGGCGAGTATATAAATGAAACTACTTTCTTAACCTCTCCAACGGCTTTAGATACAGCACAACTCAAAATATGGCGACAATCTATCGTTAATGTCGGCGTTATCACTGATGGCTTAGAAATGTTGGCAATGAATATGGCTGTTGGTGCACCCCACGAACCCTTTTTCCTACCCTTGTTTGAATTTGTAGCTAATGCTGAAGATAAAACAGTAGCAAAAGAACAATTAGTAAAGTTTCTGCGTTCTGATAAAATCACTCAGCGTACAGATGACGATTTAACTTTAATAGTAGGTGCTTTAAGAAGCTAGTACAAATAGGTGGAAATAAACCGCCAGATGTATACACTTGAAAAATATTTAAAGGATAAAGGGTAAAGAAAAATAGAAATTATCTACTTATTTCAGCGATGTTGTACTAGTGTTGAATTATTAACTATAATTCTGAGTTATGAATCCGAGGCTAAATATTCTTAAATAAATGACTTATTAACGAGAAAATATCCACTTTAGTAGATATTCATTATTGTATTTGATTTATACTTTGTAAGTTCTTGCGCTAGCAGTTCTTATGTAGCAGTTTAAGTTTCGGCTATCGGGTATTAAATATAGATGTAATTTATATTATGCAGGTATTACGTTGTCTTCCCGACAAAAAAAGAGTTGCAATTAATCTCGCAGTAAGCTTAGGACGTGGTGGAGAAGCTTGCGTTTACACGGTACCAAATGAGAATGATTTGGTGGCAAAAATCTATCATAAGCCAACTCAAGAAAAGGCTGATAAACTACAGGTGATGTTAACTCATCCACCAGAAAATCCTACAGCAAGCTTGGGTCATATTTCTATTGCTTGGCCTTTAGAGATTCTCAGAACAAGCGATGGAAGCGATCAAATTGTTGGTTTCTTGATGCCGCGTATTCGAGGAATGCGACCAGTTATTGATTTTTATAACCCCCGCACCCGGAGGCAAAACTGTCCTTTATTCAGTTATCAATACCTGCTTAGAACTGCTCGTAATTTAGCTGCTGCTTTTGCTGCTTTGCACTCTAGTGGATATTGTGTCGGGGACGTTAATGAATCTAATATTTTGGCTAGCGATACAGCCTTAATTACTGTCGTGGATACAGATTCATTTCAAGTACAAGATCCAGACAACAGTAATATTTATCGCTGTCAGGTAGGAAAACCGGAATTTACTCCACCAGAATTACAGAATAAAACTTTTGCACGGTGCGATCGCACCGTGGAACACGATCTATTTGGATTAGGGGTTCTAATATTCCAACTTTTAATGGAAGGTACTCACCCATTCTCTGGTATATATCAAGGTGCTGGGGAACCACCAACCTATGAGTCAAGAATTGCTAGTGGTCATTTTACTTACAGTAAGAATAGACAAGTTCCCTATGTTTCTACGCCGATAGCACCTCCATGGGAAATACTACATCCAGCATTGCAACAGCTTTTCATTCGTTGTTTTGAAGAAGGACATAACGACCCTCAAATACGACCTTCTGCCCAACACTGGTTATTAGCATTAGCTGAAGCTGAAGAAGCTTTAGTTACTTGTAGTACTAATTCACAGCATCGTTATAGTAATCATTTGAGTGTATGTCCTTGGTGCGAACGCACTATGCGTTTAGGAGGACGAGATCCTTTCCCATCACCCCAAGCAATCGCAGCTAAAGAACATCTCAAAGTTAGGAATAAGCCCAAAAGAAGAAGTCGAAGAACTTCTCCATCTCCAGGAAGAGTCGGAAAAATAGGTAAAGCTACAGCATCCCCAAGAAAAAGTGTACCCTGGCAGCCTATAAGCTTACATCAACAGGTAGCTTCTCAAAATTTTTATTACTACCAATCTCGAAAAAAGCGTAGACTATATCCATTTTTATTCTGTTTGCTGGGTTTCGGTCTTTTGGGATATTTAGATTTGATGGTGAAATTTACTAGCCGTTCTTTCGTTCCTCAAAGCTCCTATAGTCAACAAAGTTTCAGCGATTTAAAAATCGGTAAAAATAAAAATCTTACTTTCGAGGATTATTACAAACAGGGTCACGCATCATATAAACTGCGTAATTATCAAGAAGCTGTAGATAAATTTACCCAGGCTATAGGGAAAAATTCCCGCCATGCTAAAGTTTACATGAATCGCGGTAATGCTCATTATAATTTAAAGAAATATCAAGCAGCGATCGCTGATTATACTAGAGCTATTGAATTGAATCCAGGGGAGTATAAAGCCCATGTTAATCGCGGTAATGTATACAATATTTTAGCTGAATACAGTACCGATCCAGATGAGAAGTATAAGCAAGCAATTACTGATTATAATCGGGCACTGTCTCTTAATAGTAAAGAAGTAGAAGCTTACATTAGGCGTGGCATTGTCCGTGCAAAAATAGCAAAATATAGTGGTGACTCTCAAAAAGATTATAAGAAAGCAATTAAAGATTTCAATCAAGCTTTAGGAATTAGTTCTAATAGAGCCGAAGCCTATTATCAAAGAGGTTTAATTAGATATCAGTTGGCTCAGTATAGCAGCAATTTTGAAAAAGAGTATGAGCAAGCTATTCAAGATTTTAGTGAAGCCTTAAATATTAATGCCCAGTTACCTAAAGTATATTTAAAACGAGGAATTGTTAGATACGAGCTAGCTCAGTATGGTTCTAAGAAATTCAGTAGTAATCATAAGCAAGCAGTAGACGATTTACAAACTGCTGCTAAAATTTCCTTAGAGCAAGAGGATATGGATAATTATCAGCAAGCACTGAGCAGTATTTGTATAGTCTTGGAAAATAAGTGCGATACTTTTTTTCAGAATACTAGTATTATCCGAAGAGTGAATTAGCGCTTGTTTTTTATTGTATCGAATTGAAGTAATTTCAGTTATTTTTAACAGATTTAATCATGGGCTAATGACTATTTTTTTTAGTCTTTAGCCCCTATTTTTATGTTAAGTAAACCTTATATTTTAATTGATGTGACTTCGATGAACTTTAAAGTTTGAAATCCTTAACCAATATAGCGGAACCAATATAGCGGAGCACAATAACATATAAGCGGTCTCACGAACCAAGTGTCATATGATGTCCGGTTAAACACTTGTCATGACGTTAGCGTAGCTTGTCCGACAGGACATACGCAGCGATAGCGGAGTGAAGTAATCGCAAAGTGTTGAGATTGCGTCGTTTCACGTAGTGACCCTCGCAATCACATATTATGGGTGATTTGGCGGACATCATATCATATTCGTTAAATTATAAATTACTTACGATATATCATTGTGAGCAAAGCGTTAGCTAGCGCTATACTACGTAAACGCCCTAGCGTGTCGATAAGACACTTATGCTAGTCTTCGACAACGCAGGAGCGCGTTAAGCGAAGCTATGCCTTTAGGCTTTACGTTCCACTCTGTTCCACTCGCAATGACAACTGTTATCCGAACATGATATCAGCTGCCGGAGCGGCTTTATAAAGGGGTTAGATTCCTTCTTCGGAGAAGCGCGAGCGTTACCTAGCGCTTGCTGCGGACCGTAAATATTTTCTCCAGCTACTTATCAGCTTTTGTTTCAACAATCATTAATTTACAAGGCTTTTAGTCCCTCAAATTCGTCGAACTCACGTTAAATTTAATAGGCAGTTAATGGGACTTAGGCAGAAAATAATAATAAAGTAGCTCTAAATGCTGATGTATCCAGCTTTCAGCCATTTTTTGCCTGTTGACCTTCTCCCCTTATCCCGCTTGGGTTTGGGGTCATTTTTAACCTCAAAAATATCAAAGTTCCACTAGTGGGTAAGTCCTAATTTTACGAAATAAATATTGAGATAGGATGATAACTAATAACTTTAATTAGAAATGGAAAAATATATCTCTTAGTAATATTTGTTGTTTGAATAATATCAATATAATTAATTTTGGATATAATCTATATTTTATAAATCTGCACTAATCATCAGTTCATTAACTATAGCTATAGTTGATGAAATTTAAGAACACATTTATTATTATTTATTGTTGTATACATATAGTCATTCAGTTTGATTATTAAAGAAAACTCAGTGTTTACAGGGTATAAGCCTGTATTCACGTAAGGTAGCCTACATTTTTTTCAAAATTTAATTAGAAATACTATAGTAAATAATTGTTAGATATATTACCTATCTTTTAAGAATAAAGAACTTAAAGGATGATTTATAAAAATGAATATCTTAGATAAACATTATTGATTTTAAATATTCAGATATAGTATGAAAAATAATGATTTTAAATTTGCTCAAAAACTAGCTACGAACTTTTCCAAGTTTTCATACACTAAACTAGTTTATTTACTTCTCCTTTACACTTAATCGTATAAATACGGTTAAATTAGTTACTAATAAAAAATGAAAATCATTTTTTTATTTTTGAGTGGGAAATAAATAGTCTTTGTCTACTAGAAATTTAAAGAGGTGTTTCCATGAAGGCAGTAATTTTGGCTGGAGGTCTAGGAACGCGGTTAAGCGAAGAAACGAGTGTTAGACCAAAACCAATGGTCGAAATTGGTGGCAAGCCTATTTTGTGGCACATAATGAAAATATATTCTAGTCACGGTATTAATGATTTTATTATTTGCTGTGGTTATAAAGGCTACGTCATAAAAGAGTATTTTGCAAACTATTTTCTGCATATGTCAGATGTGACCTTCGATATGCGTTATAACCAGATGAATGTGCATGCTGGTAATGCAGAACCGTGGAGGGTTACATTGGTAAATACAGGGGATGGAACCATGACCGGTGGCAGACTCAAGCGAGTCAGCGAACACGTCGGAAATGAGACTTTCTGCTTTACCTATGGTGATGGTGTTAGCAACGTAAATATTACAGAATTAATCAAATTTCACAAAGAGCAGGGTACTTTAGCAACTTTAACAGCAGTTCAACCACCAGGTCGCTTTGGAGCAATAGTTCTAGGACAGGAACAGACTAAAATCACTAATTTTCGGGAAAAACCTGAAGGTGATGGAGCTTGGATTAATGGTGGCTATTTTATCCTGGAACCAGAAGTTATCAATTTGATTGCTGATGACCGCACAATTTGGGAACAAGAACCATTAGAAAAATTGGCAGATATGGAGCAGCTCTCAGCCTATAAACATTATGGTTTCTGGCATCCCATGGACACCCTACGAGATAAAAAATATCTCGAAGGAATGTGGAAAAATAACGAAGCTCCTTGGAAAGCGTGGTAATTAAGAACGCTGGTAAAATTTGAAAATATTATATTAATTAGTGTGACAGGGGGCAAAAGTGCCAAAATATGATTTTGTTATTATTGGTGGTGGAATAGTCGGTCTCTCAACCGCTATGGCTTTGGGCGATCGCTTTAAAGATTTAAGTATTCTAGTTTTAGAAAAAGAAAGCCAATGGGCTTTTCATCAAACGGGTAATAATAGCGGCGTTATTCACTCTGGTGTATATTACAAGCCTGGAAGTTTTAAAGCAAAATTTTCCCGTGACGGTTGTCGTTCCATGGTTGAGTTTTGCCAAAAACATAATATTGAACATGAAGTCTGCGGTAAAGTTATTGTTGCAACTAATGAAGCTGAATTACCTCGTTTAGAAAAGCTTTACCAACGAGGTTTGGAAAATAATATTGAAGTTAAAAGAATTACACCAGAAGAAGTTAAAGAAATTGAACCTTATGTAAGTTCAGTTGGTGGAATTTTTGTTTCATCAACTGGTATCGTTAATTACAAGCAAGTTTGTCTTAAATATGCTGAACTAATCAAAGACCAGGGGGGAGAACTACTCCTGAATACTAAGGTTGAGAAGATAGTTCGCAAAGACGATTATCAAATTCTAGAAACTAATAACGGTAATTTTGAAACTCGTTTTATTATTAACTGTGCCGGACTCTACAGCGATCGCGTTGCCAAGTTGGGTGGTGTAGAACCACAAGCTAAGATAGTTCCTTTTCGGGGAGAGTATTATGAGCTTACCCATGAAAAACGTTACTTAGTAAAAGGTTTAATTTATCCAGTTCCTAATCCAGATTTTCCATTTCTGGGGGTTCACTTTACCCGCATGATTGATGGTAGCGTTCATGCAGGACCAAATGCCGTCCTTAGTTTGAAGCGTGAAGGCTATAAGAAAACAGACTTTGATATACGTGATTTTACTGAAGTCATGACTTATCCAGGCTTTTGGAAACTCGCTGCGAAGCATGCGGATGAAGGATTCAAAGAAATTATTCGCTCCTTTAGTAAGGCAGCTTTTGTCAACAGTTTACAAAAGTTAATTCCAGAAGTTAGATCAGAGGATGTAATACCTACTCATGCTGGAGTACGTGCTCAAGCACTGATGAATACTGGAAAATTAGTAGATGATTTTCTCATTGTCAAAGGAGAGAACTCAGTCCATGTATGTAATGCTCCTTCACCAGCTGCCACATCTTCTTTAGAAATTGGTAAGGCTATTGTAGGAGAAATTCCAGAGCAATCATATCTGGAGTCGAAGCTAGTTAATTCCCAATAAAGCTTACTTTAGTCTGTACTTTTCAGATAATTAAATTTACAGACTAATTAATATGCAAACAATTAACACAGAAGTAGTAGAGAAGTTGAATAGGGTGTATCTACCCTTATATTTGAATTAATACTCAAACTTATACCTTTACTCCAGATAAGTTTATAACTCTGAGCTATTCGGAAATAAAGAATGATGGGTTAATATACTGAAAAATTAATTATATGTATATTAATACACATAATTAGTGAGGAATCAGTAATTTTTGCTACCATATCACAGTTATTTCACTTCATTTCTGACAAATTCATTGATAAATTAGGAAATCAAAATCTATGAAAATTTTAGTTACTGGTACAGAAGGTTATTTAGGTTGTTTATTGCCACCTTTACTTATCGAACGCGGACATGAAGTTATTGGTGTAGACACTGGTTTTTATAAAGCAGGTTGGCTGTATAACGGCACTTCAGTTACAGCAAAAACTCTTAATAAAGATATCCGCAACATTGCCCCAGAAGACTTGCAAGGTGTAGAAGCGATAGTTCACATGGCAGAACTATCCAATGATCCCACAGGACAGCTTGCACCTCACATTACTTATGAAATCAATCATAAGGGTTCAGTACGTCTAGCTAATTTAGCTAAAGAAGCAGGGATACGACGTTTTATTTATATGTCATCCTGTAGCGTTTACGGTGTTGCAACCGAAGGAGATGTGACTGAAGAATCCACGGTAAATCCTCAGACTGCTTACGCAGAATGTAAAACTTTGGTAGAAAAGGATGTCACCTCAATGGCTTCCGATGATTTTTCTCCAACCTTTATGCGTAACGCTACAGCTTTTGGTGCTTCTCCCAGAATGCGCTTTGATATAGTGCTAAATAATTTAGCAGGCTTAGCATGGACTACTAAAGAAATCAAGATGACCAGCGATGGTACACCTTGGCGACCTTTAGTTCATGCTCTAGATATATGTAAAGCAATAGCTTGTGCTTTGGAAGCACCCAGAGATATAGTTCATAATCAAGTTTTTAATGTCGGTGATACTGCCAATAATTATCGCGTCAAAGAAGTAGCAGAAATTATTGCTAACATTTTTACAGGTTGCGATTTATCATTTGGTGAAAATGGTTCAGACAATCGTAGTTACAGAGTTTCCTTTGAAAAAATAAATACTGTTTTGCCTGGTTTTAAGTGTGACTGGAATGCTCAATCTGGAGCCCAACAGCTATACGATATCTTTAATCAAATTGATATGGATAAAGAAATATTTCAACACAGAGGCTTTACAAGATTAAAGCAGTTGGAATATCTAATTCGTACCCAACAAATTGATCAGAATTTTTTCTGGTCTCAGAAATAAAGAGCACTATTTCTTATCTTAATTTAGATGACTCTGAGTCAGAAATAGTTGATTAATTAATATCATTAAAAGTATGACTCAGATCATTATTTAGACTTGATTTTTTTGACTTGAATATAGCTATTTACTAAACTTCCCCGGTAGACATATCATGCAATTTACAGAAACAAAGCTACAAGGCGCATTTATTATTGATCTAGAACAAAAATCAGATGATCGTGGTTTTTTTGCGCGCACTTATTGTGCAAAAGAGTTTGAAGAACACGGACTCAAGGCAGTAGTAGCTCAATGTAATTTATCTTTCAATCACAAGAAGGGTACCTTGAGAGGAATGCATTATCAAACTCCTCCCGCAGCAGAGACAAAATTAATTCGCTGTACAAGAGGTGCCATTTATGACGTAATCATTGATATGCGTCCTGATTCCCCAACTTATCTTTCCCATATCGGTGTAGAATTAAGCGAAGAAAATCATCGTGCTTTATACGTTCCAGAAATGTTTGCTCATGGATATCAGGCATTAACAGATGGAGCAGAAGTTGTTTATCAAGTAGGTGAATTTTATACTCCTGGTTACGAGAAAGGTTTGCGTTATAACGATCCATCTTTCAATATTCAATGGCCCTTAGAAGTTAGTGTAATTTCTGAAAAAGATGCGAATTGGTCTTTAATGAAAACAATGACCGCTGGTGGTGCATAATTAAGAAATATCAATATATAGGAATCATAGATATATATGTTAGTTAGCCTATATATATATCTATACTAAATTCAATATAGACACATAATGATTCAGATTCCTTACTAAAATAATGATTCTTTCTTCTTAGAAACTAAATCTGAGTCAACACTACTAAAGTCATATTTATTTGTCAGGGATGAAATATCGGTGAGCATTATTTCATCAAAACCTCCAGCATTCAAACTCATAAATTCTCCATACTTGCATGTATGTAAATAGATTTATAAAACTTAATTAGGAGTTTTTATTAATGATTATTATAGATAAAGCCCTGCAATCTCGTGCAGAAGAAGGAAATCCAATCAAAGTGGGAATGATTGGTGCTGGTTTTATGGGTCGAGGAATAGCTAATCAGATTGCTAACTCAGTCCCTGGAATGGAATTAGTTGCGATCGCTAATCGAAATGTAGATGCAGCAAAAAGAGCTTATACCGAAGCTGGTATTGAAGAAATTACTACAGTAAGTAAAACTTCAGATTTAGAGAGCGCGATCGCTAGCGGAAAATATGCTATTACCGACGATGCTATGCTATTATGCCGTGCCTCTGGTATCGACGCATTGATTGAAGTCACAGGTGCTGTAGAGTTTGGTGCTTATGTAGTTACCGAAGCGATCGCTAACCGCAAGCACGTAATTATGATGAATGCTGAACTTGATGGTACCATTGGTTCTATCCTAAAAGTTTATGCAGATAAAGCTGGTGTGATTCTTTCTGCTTGTGATGGAGATCAGCCAGGGGTACAGATGAATCTTTACCGCTTTGTTAAAAGTATTGGTTTAACTCCTTTAGTGTGCGGTAACATTAAAGGTCTACAAGATCCATATCGCAACCCCACAACTCAAGAAGCATTTGCTAAGAAGTGGGGACAAAAACCTCACATGGTTACTAGCTTTGCTGATGGTACCAAAATTTCTTTTGAGCAAGCTATTGTGGCTAATGCGACCCAAATGAAAGTAGCTAAAAGGGGAATGCTAGGGTATGACTTCAAGGGTCATGTAGATGAAATGACCGGTATGTATGATGTAGAGCAGCTCAAAGAGCTTGGTGGTATTGTTGACTATGTTGTCGGAGCAAAACCTGGTCCTGGGGTATTCGTATTTGGAACTCATGACGATCCCAAGCAATGTCATTATCTTAACCTTTATAAATTAGGTGAAGGACCTTTGTACAGCTTTTACACTCCGTATCACCTATGTCATTTTGAAGTTCCCATTTCAGTCGCAAGAGCTGTACTTTTCTCTGATTATGTATTGAGTCCTAATGGTGCTCCGATGGTAGATGTTGTGACCACTGCTAAAATAGACCTCAAAGCAGGAGAAACATTAGATGGAATCGGTTTCTATATGACTTACGGACAATGCGAGAATTCTAACATTGCCCAAGAAGAAAATTTATTACCTATGGGTTTAGCTGAAGGATGCCGTTTAAAAAGAGATGTGCCTAAAGATAAAGTTCTAACCTACGATGATGTAGAGCTACCAGAAGCTAGACTTTGTGATAAATTACGAGCAGAACAAAATGCTATGTTTACCACTGCTAAGAGCTTAGTAGCTACCCACTAATCGTAATTGAGCCTCCAAAGTTTTTGGAGACTGTTTAGTAAACAGTCTCCAAAAATAAATCAAATCGTACAGCTATAAATAAAATTGTGAAAACTATTTAATAGCATTATATTTTTAATTTAATGTAAATAAAGTTTATACAATCTAAATTTTTTAAGCAAACGTATATCAAAAAGTGACATATTTTTGATAGAACTCTGCGGAAAATGAGATATTTATCCTGAGTATATAAGGTCTCATATTCTTTTTTAGAGATGTCTAATGAAAAAGCTATATACCTTGAAGGTATGCTAATATTTTTCTCCTAAATAATATTTACTTTTATTATTTACTTTTATTATTTATATATAAGAAAATATTGCTCCCCTTCAGAAATAGCTTACTCTTTTCTTTCTTCAAGCGTGTATCTTATGAAAATTAGCCTTGCGAATAAAATTACTCATAACATTTCCAACTTAAAAGAAAGATTTCAAGGTCGAATTGAAAGACGGAGAATAGTTACTTTAACACCCGATAGACCTGCTATTGGCAATGTATTAATCTCATATATATTGAAACCGTTCTTATTTAAACCAAACGAAGCAATTCCCAACAGTCATACACATTATTGGGAGTGTTTGCAAATTGCCAAGACTTTTTTAGACTTAGGATATTGTGTAGACGTTATCAGATTTGATAACGATGTATTTATTCCTAAAAAAGAATATAGCTTTTTTATTGAAACACGCTGGAATTTACAAAGAAGCGCTCCTTTTCTAAATAAAGATTGTATCAAAATTTTTCATGCTGACACAGCGCATCTTTTATTTCATAATGCAGCAGAAGCCAAAAGACTACTTGATTTGCAGCAAAGACGAGGGATTACACTTTCACCTCGTAGATTTGAAGCACCAAACCAAGCAATAGAGAATGCAGACTATACTGTTGTCCTTGGTAATAAGTTCACTATAGAAACATATAAATACGCAAATAAACCTATATATCGCGTTCCAATATCTACATCAGTCCTTTATCCTTGGTTTGAGGAAAAAGATTTTAATACTTGCAAGAAAAATTTTCTTTGGTTTGGTAGTGGTGGCTTAGTACATAAAGGACTAGATTTATTACTAGATGCCTTTTCTCAGATGCCAGATTATCATCTAACAATCTGTGGTCCAATTAATAAAGAAGCAGATTTTGAAAAAGCTTTTTACAAAGAACTTTACCAGACTTCTAATATACATACTGTAGGTTGGGTTGACATTAACTCCCAAAAATTTGTAGAGATTCTTAATAATTGTGTAGCACTTGTCTATCCTTCCTGTTCCGAAGGTGGTGGGGGTTGTGTCATTGGATGCATGCATGCTGGTTTGATTCCGATTGTTAGCTATGAAGCAAGTGTAGATATCGCTTCAGATTACGGTATTGTATTAAAACACTCCTCTATTACAGAAATTAAAGAATCTGTAGAAAAAATTGCCAATTCATCTCCAAAAATTTTAAAAAGAATGGCAAAAAATTCCTGGGATTTTGCAAGAGTTAATCATACACAAGAAAAATTTGCTCAAGTCTATAAAGATACTATCAATCAAATAGCCAGCAAACATAATAATACACAATCTAAAAAATTATTAACTCATGTCTAAAACGACATTTATAAGGAAAATTCAAGTATACTTAGGAGCAAAAATCAGAGATGTAAATGCGGAGTTGCTTTACAGATGGTTCTCATGGTTTAAAAGTCAACCTCTAGAAGTTACTAATAAATCAGCTATTATATTTTCTCCGCATCAAGATGATGAAACACTCGGATGTGGAGGAATGATAGCTCTAAAACGTTCCAACAATATACCAGTAATGGTAGTATTTTTAACAGACGGTAAATATGGTAGACCAGAATGGATAGAGCCTGAAGAAATTGTTGACTTTCGTCAACAAGAAGCAAAGGTTGCTCTTTGTAACTTAGGAATAGACTCTGCACAAACGAGCTTTTTAAATCACACGGATGGCAGTTTATCTCAATTACTGGAACAAAAAAACCAGGAGGTGATCAATAATATATTAGAAGTACTCACAAGCTTTAAACCAGGGGAAGTATATGTTCCTCACAGTAAAGACGGTCATCCAGACCACGAAGCTACATATAAGTTAGTTAAACTAGCTCTTTTAAGAAGTGGGTTGAAAGCAGATATAATACAGTATCCTATTTGGTTGTTTTGGCAAAATCCTCTATCTTCTTCCAAAAAATATCATGATATTGCTAATGCTTACAGAATATCTATAAAAGCAGTTAAACATCTAAAGCAGAAGGCAATTATCAGCTATAAATCTCAAATTCCTAATTTACCTTCAAGTTTATTAAATTCTTTTTTTTCCGATAGTGAAATATTTTTCAAATCATAGTATTTCATTATCAAAAAAATATATTTAATGTGATTATTTGTAGCGATGTCAGTATCAATAATCAAGTTCACAAAACATAATTAAATAAAATATAAGCAGTGTATATACTGTTGTTCAGTGAATACTTTTCTGTATAAAAGGTAACTATTATTAAGGGGATATATGAAAATTGCTCTAGTTCATGATTATTTAACACAAAAGGGTGGAGCGGAACGTGTTTTCGAACTGCTTTGCAAGCGCTACCCGGATGCAGATATTTTTACCTCCGTTTACGATCCTCAAGCAACTGTTGACTTCGGCGAACGCATAATTAATACAACTTATTTACAGAAAATACCAGGGGCAGCAAAATACTTTCGCTTAATGGCTCCGCTATATTTCCCTGCGTTTCGTGCCTTAGACTTACAAAAGTATGACCTGATTATCAGTAGCAGTACGAGTTTTGCAAAAGCAGTCAGAAAAAAACCAGGGGCAAAACATATTTGTTTTTGTCATAATGTTACCCGTTTTCTATGGGATACAGAAACCTATTTAAGAGAATACGGAGACTACAGATATTTTTCTACTTTAATCGAGCAAATTTTTAATATTATGAGGAAGGTAGATTTGAGATACTCTCAAGAACCTGACTTATATGTAGCAAACTCTAGTGTAGTGGCTCGCCGAATTCAAAAAATTTATGGGAAAAAAGCCATAGTTATTAACTATCCAATTGATACTGGTAAATTTACTTTTTCCGAACAAAAGGATAATTATTATTTGGCATCAGCCAGAATGATTAGCTATAAGCGACTTGATATAATAGTCGAAGCTTTCAACTGGTTAGGTTGGCAATTGTTGATATCAGGAGATGGTCCTGAGAAAGAAAGATTACAATCTTCTGCATTGGGAAATATTAAATTTTTAGGTCATGTGACTGATGTACAACGTACTCAGTTGTTTTCAAAAGCTAAATCTGTTATTGTTGCAGCCCTAGAAGATTATGGGCTAGTTCCGGTAGAAGCTAATGCAAGCGGAACGCCGGTAGTTGCTTATGGTGCTGGGGGTGTACTAGATACACAAATTCCTGGTAAAACAGGAGTGTTTTTCAAGCGACAAACGCCAGAATCACTACAAGCTGCACTATTAGAAGCCAGGGATACATCTTGGGTGCATGAGAATATACGCAATCACGCTGTAAATAATTTTTCAGAAAAATCTTTTTTTAATAAAGTTGAGAAAGTGATAGAGCAAGCTTGTAGTACAAATAAAATGATTAGTTTAACTTGTTAGCTTAAGGATAGTAAAAGTGGTTCAAAGCAGTCTGAGTCCTCATGTAAATCCAGTTGTTGAAACTGAACCTGGTTACGGGCAACTGTTTGCAATTTTAATTCGCCGATTTCCGTGGTTTCTAACAGTATTTGCGGCTTCTATTGCGATCGCGTACATGATTACAGAGCGAACTCCACGTAAATTTCAAAGCTCAATGCAGCTGTTAATCGAGCCAAACTATCGTGGTAGAGGTCAAGAGCAGGGAAATGAGAATCAATTTAGTGATCCTAGCGTCGAAATTGATACAGCAACTCAGTTAAATCTGATGCGGAGTTCAACCTTACTCCAGAAAGCAGTTGATAAACTCCAGCCCGAATATCCAAATATTAATGTAGGTGAAATTAAACAGTCACTGCGTTTAACTCAGGTTAGAGAAGAGGAAGATAACCTACGTACGAAAATTTTCCAAGCTGACTATGTTGCTGGAAATCCAGAGAAAACAGAAAAAGTTTTAGAAGCGATTAAGCAAGTTTATCAAGAATATAACCTTGCACAACAAGATGAACGCTTACGTAGGGGTTTAACGGTAATCAACGATCAATTACGCACAGTTAATAAAGAAGTAGAAACATCCGAGCAGAAGTTGCGCAGGTTTCGTAAAACTCAAAAATTAATTGACCCCGAGACACAAGCTAAAGCTTTAGAGGATTCTCTAAGAGGAATTCAACAAGAACGAAGAACAACTCGCTATCAGTTTGAAGAAGCCAAAGCTACTTATGCTTCTGTACAACAACAACTCAATCGCACTCCCCAAAATGCTCTGGTATCTTCTCGCTTGAGTCAATCCAATCGCTATCAATCGTTACTGAATGAAATTCAGAAAACTGAGTTAGCAGTAGCTCAAGCACAATTGCGTTTTACTTCCAATCATCCCCAAGTCATAGAGTTACAGGGGCAGTTACAAGATCAAAAGCTTTTACTACAACAAGAGGTCAGACGTGCTTTAGGAGGTAGACCTCAAGGTGTGGGATCTTTGCAGGGAAATCTTTTAGACCAAGGACAATTAGGACAAATCGATCTTAATTTGGCAGGACAATTGGTCGATACACAAACAAAAATACTTTCCTTAGCCGCTCGCGACGAAAGTTTAGCACAAAGAGAATTACAGATACGTAAAGAACTCCAGCGTTTTCCAATCTTATTAGCTGAGTATGGACGTTTACAGCCACAGGTACAGCGTAGTCGCGAGCGTAAGGAACAATTGTTGCGAGCAAAACAGCAATTACGACAAGAGTTATCTAAAGGTGGATTTAACTGGAAAGTGGTAGAGGAACCCCAAGAAGGTTTTTTCATTGGACCTAATACCAACCAAAATCTGATGCTAGGAGGGGTCGTGGGTCTAATTTTAGGAGGTATTGCAGCCTTTGTCAGGGAAGCCTCAGATGATGCTGTACGGACAACTGCTGAGTTGGAACAGCAGTTTGCTCTTCCACTATTAGGAACAACACCCAAACTACCTCCAGCTAGACCCAAGGATTCTGTCATTAAACTGCCTTTTGGTAAACCCGAAGTATTAGCTCCTTGGACTGTTCAAGTATTGCAATCACCTCCACGTTGGGAATCATTAGATTTAATTTATAAAAATATAGAGTTATTGAATTCTGTTTCTACCTTCAAGTCTTTGATGATTACATCAGCTTTACCAGATGAAGGTAAATCAGCATTAGCCTTGGGTTTAGCAATGAGTGCAGCTCGTTTACACAAAAGAGTACTTCTTATAGATGCAAATCTAAGAGATCCCAATTTACATAAACAGTTAAATCTTCCTAATGAACAGGGATTAGCTAACCTGTTAGCAAATGAAACACCTTTACCAGAACAAATTAACGTTCATTCTTCTGGTTCATCATATATTGATATTTTGACTGCTGGTCCTTTACCTATAGATCCAGCTAATTTACTGAGTTCCCCTCGTATGAATCAGCTGATGGCAAACTTTGAGAATAACTATGACTTAGTAATAGTTGATGCTCCCCCTGTCATCGGTATGGTAGATGCTTTACTTACAGCTTCTTCCTGTCGAGGTGCTGTGATGGTCGCAAGTATTGGAAGAGTCACTAAAACTCAATTGAACCAAGCTACGAACATGCTCAGCAAGTTAAATTTGATTGGTGTTGTTGCAAATGGTGTATCCAACTATAAGAGTACATATATACCCTATCAGTCTCAACAAACACTAGCTCTTGAGCAAGCAATAGAAGAATAGTTAAGAAATGAGACAGAGTCTTGCAATGTTTTAAACAAAAGCGTTAATGAAATTCACAGTTTTGTAAGATATCTAATTCATTAAACCAATATTTAAAAATTTCATCTTGGTTTTATAGCGGCGGCATATAGGGGTTTAGTGTTTCTACTTTTATATGTCGCTTTAAGCTTTAAATAAGTGAGTAAACAAAAATATTTACTCTGGATAACAAACCGCTATAAAATAGCCTCAATATATTGGATTTAATAACTTTATTATGGCTAACTTCAGAGAATACTGGTGAGACTATTTCGGAGTCACTATCGTTTTTAATAACGAAAATTCAGCATTAAAATAACCACATAATTACATTAACTGTAAGTAATTTTCACTATAGATAAAGACTGTTACTGTTAAGCCTCGAAACTATAAATAGCTTCGTTCGGGTAGTAAATAGGTTGTGGAGGTGAATCTAATACAGTCCGGATAAGCAAAAATTTACTCAATATTTGAAGAATTGGGGGATTCTCCCCAAACCCTTTCCAGAATTTAATAGCAGGTAAGTGGGAAAGATTTTTGAGAGATCGTAAGTAATTACGTTTCTTTTAGGTCAGTCCTGTACAAAAAGATAGTTAACTAAGAACCATCAACTCAAAGTTCCCTTGCTCCTTTGCTCCGTGATTAATATTTAACCGAACCGTATAAATAAGTAAGCAACAATATTTATACCTATGTAAAGTAAATAAATTGAGATGCAAACCTTACAAAAAGGCTACAACATAGCAGCATTTAGTGAGTTACGTATCCCCAGGAATATGCTAAATTTGCAATGAATATATGTAATATACTATGTTGAAGTACTTATCTAAGAATAGATAATCAAAGCATATTTCAGTTTAGAGAAAAGTAGTTATATAACATTGATTTCCATGGTATTATTTCATCTGGTCGAAGAATTTTACCTTGAATTATTCATCAAATATAGTTGTTAGGCTAGATGAGCAGTAATTTTAGGCATTATCTCGTGTTAAAAAATCTATGAGTTTATCATACCTTAATAAAGCTCTAAGAAAGTCAGTTTTTATTTGAAGAGTAATTAAAGAATCAACAGTTCTCATAGATATCACAAAAGATTCCTATATTCTAGATATTGGATACTATTCCGAACATATACCGACTTGTAAAGATTAATAGAGTGGAAAGCAGAAATAAATAAAAATTAATACCACTGCGCTTAATAATGGAAAAACTTAGTTCAAAGCACTTTTTATTGTTTGACTACAAGTAGTTCCTGAGCAGAAAAATTTATTTTTAATTTCGTATTTTCATTCGTAAATTAATGATTTTCCTGTGTTGATATAAATATATTAAGACGTAAGCAGATTAGCTTTGTCACGAAATTTAGCTATGCCTAGAAAGTAGATTATAAGTTTACTCAATAAGCATTATAAATTTAGCATTATTAAATTACACAAGGGCTGCTAAATAGACTGTAGCAAAAAAAAGAAAAGTAATAAATCGTACAACTAATTAAATATAAATACATATATGACAACTTCAATTCTACCTGTTTCAACCGGAGATGATAAGGCTGCTCCAAATTCCACAGAGAATCATGAAAACCGTTCTTCCTATTGCGCATTGCAGTGGAGACAGAATCAATTGCTAGTTAAACCTCCGCAAAAATTGAAGCAACCTTATCTTTCATCTCTAGATAATCAGCAACTATTAATAGAGTGTTTAAAGCATTCATCGGTGAACTTAGTTCGTATAGATCCTAGCTTAGGCAAGACTAAAGTAGAATTTTGGGCAAATGCATGTCAACAAGCTTCTAAACAAATATTTATCCGTATACCTACTGATAATCAGCCTGTAAAATATGATTTATGGTTTTTTAAGTTGTTAAAGCGTTCTTTTGAATGGATTATTGCTTTAATAATGTTAGTTGCTCTTAGTCCTGTGCTACTAATTTTGTTAGCGATGATTTGGTTAGAGTCTCCTGGAGAGATATTTGAAAGAAAATGGCGAGTTGGAGAAAGGGGAAAACTGTTTCGTACATTTAAAATAAAAGCGTATGCAACAGAGAATCATGAAGAAGGCTCCTCTAATCTAGAAAGTCAAAATAATTCAAACTCTATTAGATATTGGATAAATAAGTATAGTCTGATGAATTTGCCGCAATTGTTCAATGTAATTAGAGGTGAAATGAGTTTAACAGGTTCTCATTGCTGGAGCTTAGAAGATGCTGTTCGACTAACTCCCGAAGCTCAAAGGCAATTAAACAAATTGCCAGGAATAATTCACTTAGGGGAAGTAAAGACTGAGTCAAATTTATTACATTTAGATGGTCAAACTTTATAATCTGAGTTTAATAAAACTTGAGGTTGTGTAAATTGATGTTCCGTCAAATTGCAGCTTCAAGTAAACTTATTTTGTATGTGGCTCACAGCAAAAAATTTTTTGGTATGCTTATGAAAATCATGTGATTACTAAATATATAAAGATTTGTATCTCAATACTAATTTATATTAAGTTCCTAAAATTAAATGGCTATTATTTTCTTTTATAAGTCTTCAGGTGCATTCTAGTATAAGAAGGCATAATTAAGAAATGTAAGTTCTTAGAAAATAGGCATGAAATTAATATTAGATGTTCTGTTTATTTCTGTCCTATTGTACTAGTAAAATTAAAATTATTATTAAATTAAATATCAATGAAATACAAACCCATTGAAGCAATATATAGCCTAAGTAACAAATTATTCAAAACTACAAATTTTTGGCAAGACAACTATTTAATACTGCGAGAGTTTAAATATTTTCGACGTATTACTGTTCTTGCGATTGTACTTTCATTTCTAGCGGCAACATTTGAAGGTGTCGGTATTAGCTTTTTACTTTCATTTCTAAGAAATCTTACTAATCCAGATGCTGTAGCAACTACTGGTATCTCTTGGTTAGATTCTTGGATGCAATCTCATGCTTCACACATTAATCCTTTATATGTAGTATCTTCCCTAATTCTTTTAAGTACCTGGATACGTGCAGGGTTCAATTATTTTGGAGGAATATATACAGAGAAAGTTCAGCTAACTCTAGCTGACCGCTTACGTAAAAGGATGTTTGAGCAGTTGCAATCCCTGCCCTTAGGCTATTTTACGGAAGCTCGTTGTGGTGAATTAGTCAACACAGTAACAACCGAAATTGAGAGATTAAAGCAGATATTCGGTGGAGCATCTTTCATCTTTACTAGAGTCATGATGGTTGCTGTCTATTTTGCTACTATGTTTTGGCTCTCATGGCAGCTATCTCTTTTGTCTATGTTTACTTTTTCTCTTTTAGCAGCAGGTATTTCTACTTTGAATGCTAAGGTTAGAGAAACTAGTTTTGCTATTTCTGAAGCTAATGGTCGATTGAATTCGACAACTTTAGAGTTTATTAATGGTATTCAAACAGTTCATGCTTGTGCGACTCAGGAATATGAGCGTCAACGTTTTCATAAAGTAAGTCGGCAACTATATAGCTCTTCATTTAGGGTAGTTAAAGCTTGGGCTTTAGTTAAACCGATTGCTGAAAGTATTGGTACTACAGTATTAATTTTACTAATTATTGCTTCTGTAACTCAATTTACGTTACCAGTGTCTTCTCTGTTAACCTTTTTCTTTGTTTTAGTCCGTATGGTGCCTAATATTCAAGATATTAATGGTACTCTGGCTTTCGTAAGCACTTTAAAAGGCTCATTAGAAAATATTAAGGAGTTACTCAGAGAAGATAATAAGAATTATTTTTACAATGGTAATATTGACTTTTATGGTTTAGAGCGCTCTATAGATTTTGTTTCTGTTGATTTTAGCTATGATTCTAGAAGCCCTGTCTTACAAAATATTAGACTAAGTATTGAGCGGGGTAAAATGACAGCACTGGTTGGAAAATCAGGGAGTGGTAAAACTACTTTAGCTAATTTAATTCCTAGGTTTTATGATTCTACGGAAGGAAAATTATTAATTGATGGAGTAGATGTTAGAGAATTTAACATCGATTCATTACGTAGAAAAATGGCAATTGTTAGCCAGCATACTTTTATATTCAATACTTCGGTACGAGAAAATATTGCTTACGGAACACCCCAAGCAAGCGAAGCAGAAATTAGAGAAGCTGCAAAGTTAGCAAATGCTTTAGAATTTATTGAAGAAATGCCCGAAGGTTTTGATACTATATTAGGCGATCGCGGGGCAAGGTTATCTGGAGGGCAGCAGCAGCGAATTGCCATCGCTCGTGCTTTATTGCGAAATCCTGATATCCTAATTTTAGATGAGGCTACTAGTGCTTTAGACTCTGTCTCAGAGCGTTTAATCCAAGATTCATTAGAGAAATTGGCGGTCGGACGTACAGTTATTGCGATCGCTCATCGACTTTCTACTATTGCTAAAGCTGATAAAGTTGTTGTGCTTGAGAATGGAAGGATTGTAGAGCAAGGTAACTATCAGGAATTATTAGAACAGCACGGTAAGCTTTGGGAATATCATCAGAGACAGCATGCAATGAGTAGTTAATAGTTTTTGACTAATATTTTGATTTTGATATTTTGATAAGATTTAAGACTAGCTTTTGCTAAGTCTAGATAATTATGGGAAGTATAAGGATGCTGTATGAATGCATCCTTTTTTTAATATATCCAATTTCTAGATATAGATATCAATTTTACTGACTTTGCACGGTAATTTCTGAGTCAATCAAAAAACGTTACTTTTTCTACCGAGTTATTATCAATAACTATAAATTAACAATAATTATACCAATTCGTAATTAGGAAATCTAGATACAGCAATATTTTCATCAATTCTATTTGTAGCTGAATTTTGGAGAATTGGTATTAGTCACGAAAGAAGTAGAGTTCTCGGTACGGCTAAAATGACTTTTTCACGATCCCGTGAAAAGTCAGATCAATTTTAAGGTTATTAGTTCTTTAATTTTTTATATATTTTTTTATAAAAAAACTATTTAGTTTCTGCGACAAGTATTATATTTAATTGTAATTAATTATAATTAAATGCTTTCATAAAGAAAACATAATTATCAATCAATAAAAATCAACTCAATATAGTCATATCTACTTTTTTATGGGATAAATATTATTATTCATACAAATATAACAACGATGATTAATCATACACATATTTCATCATTTTCAACAAAATAAAAAACTATCAATAGAATTAATTGTTATCCGTTCAATTGAAAATATTTTTAGATAGATAGATATATGTCTATCTATCTATGAAATTTATTTTTTGAAACCTGTCGAATTTAAGAAAAGACATTCTATTTAGGTATAAATATTCTATATTTTCTCTAAAATTTAACTATTTGACTCTGACTTGAATTAATCATAGTCAGGGCTTACGTAACAATAATAGAATTCTATTTAAAGTGATTTTAGAGTTAGCTAGCCCTATATTCCGTAAACGTATTAATCGGACTTGAGGATAAGTAAAGCTTTAGGTTTACTTATCCTCATAATTACGTAAGCCTTAAGGATTTAATTTTTACAATAAGTAACGAAGTCATTGCAAATTTCTTAACATGAATATTATAAGAAGTAAGTATTAATTTATATTCAGAACTTCTATAAATATAAGTCTTTTAACCAAAAAAAAGACAAATATATGTATAAAATTGAAAAAAACATACCAGTATCTATCGTAAATAAAGTTTTTAGTTTAGACAATGACTCAAGACAGAAACAACGTGTATCGCCACCATGTTATGAGTGTCCCTGAAGGAGTAATTCGTCCCTTATGGTCAGTAATGATTCCTACATATAACTGTACGCATTACTTGCGTGAAACTCTTGAGAGCGTCTTAGCACAAGACCCCGGTGAAGAAGTAATGCAGATTACAGTTGTTGATAACTGTTCCACAGAAGGAGATCCAGAGGCAATAGTAACTGAATTGGGTCAGGGAAGGGTTGAATTTTATCGCCAGCCCTATAATGTCGGTAGCTTGGGAAATTTTGAAACCTGTTTGGAGTTGTCTCGCGGATATTTAATTCATACTCTACATAGTGATGATTGCGTTCGAGAAGGTTTCTACGAAAAGATGACCAGCTGCTTTACGCGAAATCCAGAGATTGGAGCAGCTTTTTGTCGCAGCATTTATATAGATGATAAAAGTAATTGGGAAGGTTTTTCCTCATTGGAGATCCCCAAAAGTGGTATCCTACCAAGAGAATGGATAGAACGCATTGCCGATGTTTGCTGTATATCTGTACCGTCATTAGGTGTGGTGCGTCGGGAAGTTTACGAAGCTTTAGGGGGCTGGGACAGTCGCTGCGGTTTAAGTGGAGACTGGGAGATGTGGGCAAGAATATTTGCTTATTACCCTGTATGGTATGAAACAGAAGCTTTAGCAATGTGGCGCAGACATTCAACATCTAATAATGTAGTTCATGCTAAAAGTAGCCAGTTTATTCAAGAAAACTTTAATACTATCGAGATGATTTTTAAGTCATATTTACCTGATGGGGCAAGTAGTAGAGGGTTTCGGAACGGAAAACAAAATTGTGCATTTTTGGCATTAGAAGCTGCTCATTTGTTAATTTATCAAGGTAAGACTGTAAAGGCGTTTTTAGAAATCAAACGAGCGTTACAATATAGTCTTTCTGCAAAGGTAATTCGCTCTGTAGGTCGAATTCTTCTATATGATAATATGCGATCGCTAATCAAAAGAACGCGAAAATTATATGATAGTCCCGGTTACGGTCATAAATATGATGAAGGATTAAATCGAGTCAAAGATAACTTCGTTAAACTATTGGAACAGGATGCATCAGTAGAGTCCCAATTAGAGGATATTAAAGAGTTAGAAATAGGTAATCAATAAGACTTTTAAGGTTAAATTTGAATGAAATGACAATAAAATTTTAACTTGAAAATTAAAGTTACCCTGAAATTTTCTTGATATTGAGACTTAATATCAAATACAGCGATTATATTTTTAATTACTAATGAAAAGAGATTAATGAAAATAGAAGACAATAGCCAAGAACCATTGGTTAGTATCATAACCCCTACTTATAACCGACCGGAATATTTGAAAGTAGCCCTCGAAAGTGCTCTGAGCCAGACATATCGTAATATTGAAGTTATTGTTTCTGATAATTGCAGTTCAGAAAATCCCCAAACTCTGATTGAATCTTTTAACGACTCTCGTATTCGTTTTTCTCGTAATGAAAGTAATTTGGGAATGTTTGCTAACACCATGAAAGCTTTCAAAATGGCTCGAGGAAAGTATGTGGGAGCTCTATTAGATGATGATATGTGGGAGGATGACTTTCTTGCCAAGTTAGTGCCACCATTAGAAGCGAATCCTGATTTAGTTTTGGCTTTTTGCGACCATCATATGATGGATGCTGATGGGAAAATAGATGTGCCTTTAAGCGAGCATTGTTCTGAGCTATTTAACCGTAAAAATCTGAGTGAAGGAGTTTATCAACCTTTTTCTAAGGTAGCATTAGTAGATAGGTCTGTCTCTACAGCCACTGCTGCTTTGATGCGACGCTCAGTTATAGATTGGGAAAGTATCCCTCCAGAAGTTGGTGGTTCCTGGGATATGTATTTAAATTATCTGTACAGTCGTACTGGAAAAGGGGCTTATTATTGTCCCCAAAAACTGACTCGCTACCGCGTCCACGAACAAACAGATACAATGCAAAGCGGTAGTCGAAACTCCCAAGCAAAAATTCGGAAAGCTAAAGCCGATATTTTCTGCTACGAGAAGTTTATAGATGATGGAACTCTCAAAGAATTAGAGCCATACTTCCGCAAGCAATGGGTACACATTAGCACAACTTTAGGTATAGGATTAATGCGATCGCAACAGCTTTGTGCTGCACGTCCTTATTTTTGGCGATCGCTCAAACAAAAGTTTAGTCTGCGTACAGTTACGGCTTTATTAATTAGCTTTACTACACCGTCTATTGCACAGAGGTTTTGAATAATTTCAGCAAATAACTTCAGCAGTAGTCAAGAAGACTGGTATCACTACGACTCATTCAAAATTCTTGTATAGAAGCGATTCTATCGATTTTGAATGGTTGATTTATTTACACCCCAGCATACTAGTACAACACGGCGTAAATAGAGTAACCATTATAAACCTGTGAAAAGCAGAAAAATAAGCTTTTATGCCTCCTGCTATCTGCCTTCTTACTTCTGCCTTCATGTACTAGAGCTATTCGGTAATTATTATACTTATTTATAGAGGTAAACAAAATGCGTATATCAGCTTGTATAACTACAAGAAATCGCACACAGCATCTGGAAGCTTGTTTGCAAGCACTTTGGAATTCTCAAGTAAAACCATTCTCTGTAGTTGTTTCTGATGATTCCCCTGATGTGGAAGTTCAGCAGCAAAATCAGGATGTTGTGAATAAGTATCCCGGGACAGTTTATATCCAAGGACCCCAAACTGGTGTTTGTGGGAATCGTAATAATGCTGTTAATGCAACTAAGGATTCTGAAACTGAATTTGTAGCTTTTGTTGATGATGATATTTTAGTAGAGCCAGATTTTCTTGCTTGTGCTGTAGAAAAATATCAGCAACTATCACCAGAAGAAAGAAATAATACTATACTCTCAGGAGTTAGTAAATTTAATGATGAAGATGCTTTAGTACCAGCAAAACTATCATTCCAAGGACATTTCCTTCCTTCAGATGCACCGGAGACTGTAGTTATTCATGCAGCTTTGTTTCCCAGAAAGTTTTTTACACAAGAACAGTGGGATGAAAATATTTACTTTGGTTACGAAGATGCGGAACTTTGTTTGAGAGCTATCAAACGTGGTTATAAAATTATTTCTTGTCCAGGAATGGTGGTCAAAAGTAGTATCACACAAAGTAGTACTTTAGATGCTCCGGGAATTGGTGGTATTAGTAATTATCAGCTACATATAGAAGCAGCTCGTCTATATGTTGGTATTAAAAGATATAAAAATGTATTTCCTAATCCTCTGAAGTTAATTGCTTTTGTGGCTGTATACTTTACTCAGATGAGTGCTTACCTATTTAAGAATGGTGCAATTCAAGCTTGGCCGGAAATCATTCGTCGTGCTCGTTTGGGAACTTTATTACAGCTATCCTCAATTTAGTTGGGAAACAGGTATATTCTTGAATTGAAATCAGAAAAACTTCATATTCAGGGGATTCTCCTCCAAATTCTTTCCACATAGTATTAGTGATTATCGTATTTTTTCTTTTTGGAGTGTCAAAAACATCCTCTAAAATACTAATTGATTAACAGTTGCGAATAGATAGAACTTACGTACAGAAAAGCTAATTACAGTGATTACGACAATATTAAGTAATTTAAAATACGTATTAGCTAAGAATGAATACGTAAGTTCTATATACATAAAGAACTGAATTCTTAGGAAAATATAAATAATTTTATTAGGTTTAAAGAAGTGTGAAACTTTGTATTGTTACTCATAGCGTAGTTAAAGGAAATGGTCAGGGCAGAGTAAATTATGAAATTACTTGGGAAGCTATCAGACGTGGTCATCACGTTACTTTACTAGCTTCTCAGGTAGCTTCAGAATTGGAAAAACATCAACAAATAAACTGGATTCCGCTTTCTGTAGAAGGAGTACCGACAGAGCTACTGCGAAATCTTGTATTTGCTTTTAATAGCAGTAAATGGCTGCGCAAACACCGTTCTGAATTAGATTTAGTAAAAGCTAACGGTGCTATCACCTTTGCTCAAGGAGATGTGAATGCAGTTCATTTTGTTCATGGTTCTTGGCTGAAATTTTCCTCGAATCAAAACTCAGCACCGACCAAGAAGTTACTCAATCCCCAACAACTTCTTGATCCCAAAAAAATAATTTACAATTTCTATCAATGGTTTTACACCAGTTTAAATGCAAACTGGGAAAAACAAGCCTTTGCTCAAGCTCAGAAAGTAGTTGCAGTATCCAATAAAGTTGGTGAAGACTTAGTTGATATCGGGGTCAAACCAGAATCTCTACAGGTAATTTTAAACGGTGTTGATTTAGAAGAATTTGTTCCAGGAAAAAGCGATCGCCAAAAATGGAACTTACCGAAAGACAAACCTGTAGCTTTATTTGCAGGAGATATCAGAATACCCCGTAAAAATCTTGATACTGTTCTCCATGCTTTAGTCAAGGTTCCAGAGTTACATTTAGCTGTTGCTGGTATTACCGAGGGTAGTCCCTATTTGGAATTAGCAAAGTCCTTGAAATTAAGTGACCGTGTTGATTTCTTAGGACTCCGTGATGATGTCCCAGAGTTGATGAAGGCTGTAGATTTTTTGGTATTCCCTTCTCGTTATGAACCTTACGGTTTGGTGGTAATTGAAGCAATGGCTACAGGTATACCCGTAGTTACCGCTAGTTCAACCGGAGCTGCGGCTTTAGTAACTCCGGAAGCGGGGATAGTTATACCGGATTGTGATGATGTTGATGCTTTGGCTGATGCTTTACAAACTATAGCGAGCAATCCAGCAATCAGAGAAAAAATGGGGAAAGAAGCTCGTATAATTGCCGAACAACATAGCTGGGATAATATGGCTAAAACCTATGTAAACTTATTTGAAGAGATTACAGAAAAGTTAATATATTAACTTTTTACTGAAATACTTTTTAAAGTATCTATAAAGGTACAGTTATTAACCTTAAAGAGTCCTTGAGCTTTTCAAGCTCATCCCTAGCTTTATCCTTAATTTCACCTATACTCTAGAGTGAATAGAATAGTTAATTTAATTATTCTAATTAATTATTCTAAAAATAATATTGCTTTAAATAACATCCTTAGTACATCTTTCACAGAAAGTAAGATGTATACTTTCAAACTGTTGTTATTAATGTCAGGATTACGTGATTACGACCCTAGGGAAATAATCCCAGAGTTTTATGTCTTGTTACGAGTGCGTAAGTCCTAAGTGTAATGCAACTAATTTATGCTATCGTCTTGATTATTTTACCCTGTTTGATTATCGACTTGTAATATTTATCACTAAAAATTACTACTAAACATTACTACTAAAAATTATCACTAAAGATGTATGAATAAACAAAAACCTACAGTCGCTATATGTATTCCTACATATAATCAATCGCAATATTTAATTCAATCAGTTGGTGGTGCTTGTCGTCAAACTTACGAAAATGTAGAAGTTTGGGTCGCTGATGACGCTAGTACTGATGATACTGAAAATGTGATGAAGCAACTGTGCGAGCAGTTTACACAGATTCATTATCACAAACAGCCTCAAAATATGGGTATTGCTGGGAATAATACTTGGTTATTAGCTCAGCCTAATACTGATTTTATTGTCCGTTTAGATTCGGACGACATAATCATGCCAAACTATGTGGAAACTCTAGTTGCATTACTGCAAAAGTATCCAGAGGCTGGATATGCTCATAATGCTGTTCAAGAAATCAATGAAAACGGTAAGCATCTCTCAGTCAGAAGAGTTGCGAGAAAGCAAGAATTTCAAAACTCCGAAGATGCTTTGATGGCTGCGGTGACTGGGTATCGTGTCGCTGCAAACATTTGTATGTTCCGGACTCAGATGTTGCGGGATTTGAATTTTTATGATGGTCGTCCTGAGTTTGTTGAAGACTATGACCTAGCTGTTAGGATAGCTGATGCTGGTTATGGTAATGTTTACGCAAATCAGATATTAGCTTGTTATCGAGTTTGGACTGATAGCAAACAAACTCGTCCAAAACGCAAACATTTACAACTCAAAGGTTACGTCAGAATTTTTGAAGAAAGTTTTGCTCCCGCATTTGAGCGTCGTGGATGGGATCTAAATATACTCCGCAAACAGCGTCAAAAAATGGCTATTCTCCACTCTGCTTACTGTTTCTTACCCATGTACAGCAAAGAGGAAAGAGTAGAGTTGGTCAAGCTATTAAAACAATTAGGTGATTCATACGCACTGAAATTACGTTTATTTGCCCTATCCTTGGGTTTAGCTCCATTTTTTGAATGGCAACATCATACAGAACTGAAGCTCAAAGGTATAGTAAAAGGTATTTTGAGTAGATTTAAAAGTTCTCCAAAAATTGAAACTGCGTCTTAGAAGATATTTATAAAATAGCTTTAAGGTATAAGGTAGGGTGTGTTATGGCTATCGATAGATTTAAAGCGATTAGTCAATGGGAATTTGCCGTAATACACCATATTCATTGCTACTAAGAGCAAGTCAATATTATCTTAAAAATTAGATTTCATTGTGGGTTTGACACACCCTTGGTTATTAAAAACCGTTTTGTAGCATGGGTTCAATACATTTATTGTTTCTTTATAAACACGTTCTTAAAGATTCTGCAAAGTATATTTATCTAGAAAATATTCTAAGTGAGTATACTTTAGAAAGCTTAAAACACGAGTGCGTAAATCCTAAAATATCTAAAGTATCTAAAATCTCTTAAATATCTATGATTACTATTAGTGCCATTGTTCCTACTTATCGTCGTCCAGATGATTTAGCACGTTGTCTAGAAGCACTCAAACAACAAAATCGTCCATGTGATGAAGTATTAGTGACAGTAAGGGATAATGATAGCCAGACTTGGAAGTTTTTAAAAACCTTTGACCCTGCACCTCTGAATATGAAGACTATTACAGTCACAGTAGGAGGAGTTATCGCTGCACTTAATGCCGCTCTAGAAGCTGCAAGTGGAGATATAATAACAGTCACAGATGATGACGGTGCTCCTCACCGTGACTGGTTCGAGAAATTAGAAAAATATTATTTATCGGACCAAAAAATCGGAGCAGTTGGAGGTCGGGACTGGGTTTACTGGCAGGGAAAACTATTAGATGATGGAGAAAGTGAAATAGTTGGTAAAATCCAATGGTTCGGACGAGCAATTGGAAAACATCATATTGGTGTAGGTGCAGCTAGAGAAGTAGATATTCTCAAAGGTGTTAACATGAGTTTTCGCCGTTGTGCGATCGCTGATATTGGTTTTGATGAACGTATGTGGGGTAGCGGTGCACAGGTTCATTTTGAAATGTCCTTGTGTCTAACTATCAAACGTCAGGGTTGGAAAATTATTTACGATCCTGCGATCGCTGTAGATCACTACCCTGCTCAGCGCTTTGATGAGGATAAGCGAGATAGACTCAATAAAACTGCACTGACGAATGCGGTGCATAATGAAACTTTAGTTTTATTGGAATATTTACCCTTCCTACGCCGTTTAGTATTTATCCTGTGGTCTATACTTGTAGGAACTCAGGAAGCTTTGGGTTTTGTACAATGGTTACGATTTGTACCAAAAGAAGGTAAATTAGCAGGACAAAAATTCCTTACGTCTGTTCAAGGTCGGATTCAAGGTTTTCAAAGCTGGCTTGATAGTTCAAAATCAAGTTCAAAATTCAAATCAAATTCAACAGCTAACAACGCTTTTGATACTATTAAGCAAATCGCCTCTCCAAATCAATAAATTGAAAATTAATTATTTATATAACTTCTATAGCTCGTTTTGCACAAACATTACCCGGTTAATAATTTCTTAGGAACGTAGATTAATAAAATTATTCAGGACTGACGTAACAATAACGGAATTCCCTCCGGAGGGACCGTAGGGTTCTCTTAAAGGGTTGTCGTAGACTAGCTAGCAATAGCAAAGTCTTGTCTTATTTCTCCTTTCCAGGATACACTACGCGTTCACGGAGTATAGCCCTAGCTAACGTAACAAGTGTGTAAGTTCTATTATTAATAAAATTCTTAATCAAACTGCTCAATTATTTTAATTTAATTTTGGAGAGGCTAAGTGAACTATAGCCAGCTAAATTCCTATAATCTTCCAAACCCAAATCAAGAAACAGAACCACCAAAATTAACTTGGATTATTCTTGGTGCGTTTATTCTCTTTACTGCTGCTGGGACTGCTGCTGGTGCTGGTAGTTTAGTACGTCCGGGATACGTACTTTTTTCTTTTCTGATAGCAATTTTTTTATACTTAAAGCATCCACCATTTTATGTCGGTTTTACCTGGTGGATGTGGTTTACAACACCCTTAATATCTCGGTTAATTGACTATCGTTCTGGTTTTGACCAATCCCGCTTAGTCTTAGTTGCACAATACTTAGTTACATTAGTTTGTCTTCATACATTTCTAAAAGACTTACCTAAATCATATCGTCAAGGCGGCTTACCTTTTATAATCGCTTCCATTGGTCTAGCCTATGGCTTTATGATTGGAATAATACAAACATCTCCAGTCACAGCTGTGCGATCGCTTTTAGATTGGTTAGTACCAATCCCTTTTGCTTTTTACTTTTTTATGAATTGGCGAAGCTATCCTCAATTTCGTAAAATTATTAAACAAGTATTTATCTGGGGAGTACTATTTACAGGAGTATACGGGATTATTCAATATCTAGTAGCTCCAGAATGGGACAGATTCTGGTTAATCAGCACTGAATTGAAAAGTTTCGGTGACCCCGAACCACTAAAAATCCGAGTCTGGAGTACAATGTCTTCTCCGGGTCCCTTTGCAACAATGATGATGAGTGGTTTACTACTTTTATTTACATCTACTGGACCCATAACTATACCTGCTGCGGGTGCTGGTTACTTAACTTTCCTCTTAACTTTAGTACGAACCTTGTGGGGATGTTGGTTTGTTGGTTTATTAAGTATGCTCAGTGCAATCAAACCCCGCTTACAGATGCGTTTATTCATGACTCTCTTAGTTATGGTACTTTGCGTAGTACCCTTAGCTAACATGGAGCCATTTTCTGATGCAATTAATGCTCGCTTACAATCTTTAACTCAGTTAGATAAAGATGATAGTGCCAACGTTCGTCAAGAAATTTATGCTGAAGGTATAGATAAAGCTTTAACGAACTATTTAGGTACCGGAATTGGAAATACCTTTATCGTCGATGATGAAGGCAAACTTATACCCATCGTAATTGATAGTGGTATTCTAGACACAATTTTTACTTTAGGTTGGTTTGGTGGTATACCTTACTTGGGTGGAATAATACTGCTTTTCATGAAAGGTTTTCAATCTAATGCAGCAACACGTTCCGACTCATTCATGGCAGCATCTCGTGCTGTAGCTCTAGGTAACTTCTGTGCTTTACCTATAGGTAGTGCCATGTTAGGATTTTCTGGTGTTGTACTTTGGAGTTTTCTAGCAATTGTTATGGCAGCACAAAAGTACCATGCACACCAAAAATCTCTACAAAATCAATTTCATCAATTGTACTAACTTATTCGCTTGTCCCTGATTTTCCATAAAACGCTAAATTCATTTTGCAAGAAGTACTTACATATAAATTCGCGGATGGGTAGGTGTGAAAAAAAGGAAATTATCAAAAATGGCTGAACAGTTTGATTTATATAAGTTTAAGGCTTATTGGGGAAACAAACCACCCGCGCTCCTTGTCAAAAAAGGGTTTCAGAGATTTGACCCCTTCTCAATACTAATTTTCTATGTTAATATTTGACCATCCGCGAAATAGTACCTTGAAAACTTCATATGTGGCGGCTTTCAGAATCCCGCAGTTTCAACAAATAACTACCCCGAAAGGGGATTGAAACTCACCAATGAATAATTTTCTACAGATATATTTTGACGTTTCAACAAATAACTACCCCGAAAGGGGATTGAAACAATCCTAGACCTGCGCACGCTAAGCTACTGCTTTGTTTCAACAAATAACTACCCCGAAAGGGGATTGAAACAATTTAGATAATCTTTCCATATCAATTTCTCCAATATCCCTGTTTCAACAAATAACTACCCCGAAAGGGGATTGAAACGGCTAATACGGGAGAGCATTCTTTGATGATGAAAATAGTTTCAACAAATAACTACCCCGAAAGGGGATTGAAACATCTGAAATCAAAATAATATTGAGTTCTTGAGTAAGTATTTATTTAGTAAGTGAATATATTTTTGCTACAAATAATAGTACGCCCGCACAAGTAAATATAACTATTTACGTGTAATATATTTACCGAAATTTTTGCGAAAAATACGTAAAATTTAAATTTAACTTACCAAATTGAAAGATTGAGTAAACTTTGGGAGTTACTCTTTTCGACATATAAATTGATTGTCTATATTAGCACTTGGAGCTGCAAAATTATGTAAAAACTTTATTCCCCGTGTTTAATTCTACATCTAATAATAATTGCTACTTAAATGAGAAGTTAATATTTCCAAATCAAAGTGAATTGTCTAAATTACAGAAAGAGACAATACATCCATCAGTAAAGAGTGTTACAAAAAGACTGATTGATATTTTTGGGGCAATTATCGGACTTATGATTACTGCAATAGTAATAATTCCTGTAGCTATTGCTTCTTATTTTAACAATCCAGGTCCTATATTTTACTCTCAAACTCGATGTGGTTTTAAAGGATGTACCTTTAAAATGTGGAAGTTTCGGTCGATGATTGTTGATGCTGATAAATTTAAGGACCAGGTAAGAAATGGGGACTGCGATTTAATTGTTATCAAATCGGAACAAAACCCAGACCCTCGGATTACACCTGTTGGTAAATTTTTAAGGTCTACAAGCTTAGATGAGTTACCCCAATTTTGGAATGTCCTCAAGGGGGATATGAGCTTAGTTGGTACTCGTCCTCCCACTCTTGATGAGGTGATGCATTATGAGTCCCATCATTGGGGAAGACTCAATGTTAAACCTGGTATGACTGGAGAATGGCAAGCAAATGGTCGTTCTATTATTAAAGACTTTGAAATGGTAGTTAAAATGGATATGGATTATCAACGTAAATGGTCTGTATCTTACGATATTTATCTCATCTTTAAGACTATTGGAGCTGTTATCAAAAAGAAGGGAGCTTGTTAGGACATATATGATTATGGGGGTGATTTACCTTGATTTAGTTATTTAACTATAATGATTTAACTATATTACTTAAATTTATTAGAAATATTTATTCATCTAAAGCATGTTAGATTCAACTTTGATACACTTTTAAGAAAAAATAATCAAAAAAATAATATTACAACAAGAATTTTAAAAATAGTTAAAAAATATTATAAAAATTATAAAAAATGTTATAAAATCACACCATGCCATGAAATTTCTACTAGCCTATTTCATTAATAACTCTCCTTCATTTAATATTCAGGTAATGGTTGGTCACAGCTGATAACGACATTATCATCTTTGTGAGCAATCAAACTTAAATGTTGAGGATTATTTACTAACTCTTGCGCAACGATTAAACCTGCAACTGTCCAAGTTTGAAAAAATCTCGCTTCTTTACCTATTAAACGACCAGATTTACCATCATAATATTCAGGAAATTTATCTTGCTCTAGACGAGTTTCAGCTATTTCTAAGGCACGTTTAGCTAAGTCTATTCTGCCAGTTTTTCTCGCTGCCGCAACAAGTAACCATATTAAAAATGGCCAGTTTCCTGCATTATGATAAGACCAGGGGATATTTTTAGCATCGCAACCTGTTAATATTTCCCAATCTCTACCTTCTAGAGCAGGGAAACAGACTTTAATCGGCATTTGACCTACTAAATTTTCCCAGTTGTTCTCAATTAAATCCATGATTTGCGAAGATTGACTTTCTGTAGCTAAATCGCAAATAATTGCTATTAAATTTCCTTGAGTAAAAAAGCGAAAGTCCATTCGAGAAGGACCTAAGTTACCAATAAAATATCCTCCTGTTTGTGGTAACCATTCTCGCAACCATTCAGGTATAGTTTCAGGATAGATATTAAACTTATTCATTACTTCCGCACCGAATTGCTCTACTTTGTAGCGATAAATCTCATTCAGGTAAGGGAAGTCTAACCAGTAGTAACTTCGTATATGGTAGGCTAAATGACCTAACCTCTCTTTTACTACTACAACATATTCGTCCCCTGGTATAAGTAATTCTTCAGCAGCTCTCAATGCAGCATAAAATAAAGCTTGTACATCGAAAGGATGACCATAAACCCCCATCCGACGGTCTATCATATATGAACCGTCTGGAACCAGCATGGTGGGAAACATGTCAAATCTTGACATCAAACACAAATCTAAAATCAGTTTGATACCTTTTTGAAAATCCGGGGTATGAACTAAAGATAAATCCCCACTTGCTTTTAAGTAAGCTCTTAATATTATTAACCACCAGAAACCAGAATCAACTGGTGCAACTCTTGCGATCGCTCTTTCTCCAAAGTCTGCTTCTAGATACTCTTCTCCCGCTTTATATTTAATTTTAAAGCTTGCAGGCATTAATCCTTGGCTTGCTTTGAAGCAATCCATCTGCTTTTCACTGCTTTGTAGTAACAAAGTAGCTTTTAGGAAATTACGTACAATCTCCAATTCACCTTTCATCAGAAACGCGATCGCCGAAACTGCAAAATCACGAGTAAAACAATGGTCGTAATTTAGTGCATCCGCAGCGCGATCGCGAGCTGCTACAGTACCTACAGGACTACCTTGGAAATAAATTACTGCTTTTTCTAAGGTTTGCCATGCAGTTCCTTGAAGATTCTTAGAAACTCCCATTTACAGTCTCCAAACTTGTCATATTATTAACAATTTGATATTAGAACAAATATTCGTTCCTATAAGAATATAAGTATAGTCTTATTTATTTTTATTAACTATATAAATGCACATCTTTTCATTTTTTTATTATATGATTATTCAATCTATTTTCTTAGTAAAAGTAGTAAAAATATACAGATTATGTATGTAATATCTACACTAATAAAATTTTAATAGCTAGTGGTCAAGTCGCTTCGCTCCAATTCAAAATTCTGGCATTCAAATCAGTGGGCACTTGAACCCACCACGCAATTATTGACCACTGAATAAGATTCAGTGGGGGCTTGTACCCGAAATTAATTAATTCAAAATTTTTGAATTCTTCAAAATGGTCAATAAAAAAAATACATGATATCTACCTACTAAATAGTAGAGTTACTTTATCTTAGGATTAATTAAAGCTACAGTCAAAGTATATAGAATCAATAATAAAGAACCATAAATCGGTTTATAAAAACCAACACTTTCAAAAGGTTCTCCAAGAGCATAAGCCCAAACTATAAATGCAATAGTAGAAATAATAATTTGAGTTCTTGCAAGGGGTTTATTTAGTTCTTGAGTCTGCTTCCAAGTCCATATAATAGTAAAGAATACACCCCAACTAAAAGCTATCCATAACAATGTGACTTTTGGTATAGTATCATCGGCACTTTTTATTAATCCTGTAACAGCGATCCAAGCTCCGACTATATCTGCTGGTATATATTTAACTACTTTATCAAAATAAGTATCAATACTTGGAACGGTATTTAGATATGTATATTCTAATTTTTGCCTTTTAATAAATTGAACTCTACGACTCATAACATTAATTTTCTATAAAATTTGATTCGCTTTATCTTAGGTTCAATATCAACTACTTAAAATCTTTAATCAAGAAGTCCTTATACTGAAATCAATAATATGTATTTAATTGTTCATACTATTAATTCAATCTATAGCAATTACAAAAAATAAGTACTTATGCTTGCATTTATTATTTTTTTATTTATCTACGTGGTGAAGGGAAAATATTAAATAGATAAAGGTTATATTACTCAATAGTAAACATATAAATAATTTTACTTCAATACTCATTAAATAAGTACTTTCTTGAATGAGTATAAATTTTATTAATCTGCTTGTCTCTATAATCAATCTCTTCTGTAATCAATACGAAAGACTACCTCTTAAGACCTCTTAAGAGTTATAGCACCACTTAATATATGTTAATAAACATCCTACGCAAACGCGCTAACGTGCTCAAAAAAGCTTATACAGCACTTTGCAGTTACATGAGGTACATTCTCCCTGCTCCCTGCCCCCTGCTCCCTGCCTTTCAACGATATGAACTGTACCTCAATCAGATGAAATTGGCTGTATGTCCCTATTCCTCGTAATGATAAATTTCGATAGTTTTCGCGTAAGTCCTATAAATTTCAAAATAAAGAAAATAAACTGGATAAAACTTAACTATTATCTACTTATTAAAAAATTAATTAATCTGTTAAAAATTACTACAAAATTTATTTAATACTTTAAATGAAAAGTGGAACTGAGAAGTTAGTTAACCCTTCCGTTCCAAACTTTTCTCATCTTATTTTCTTACAACGACAGGTGTTCCCACTTTTGCCCATCTGTAAAGCATTCGAGCATGTTTAACTGATAAATTGACACAACCATGACTTGCTCTAATACCAAATTTTTTCCTCCACGGTGCCCCATGAATTGCATAACCAGCATGATAATACATCGTATAGGGTACTTTAGCTATATCGTAATCTTCACCACGCATTCTAGTAGTACGCAGTTTAGTCTTGATTCGATATCTACCTGTAATTGTAGGTGTTTTACGCTTACCAATGGCAACAGGCATCATGTAAACTAATGTTTTCCCTTGCCATGCTCTCAAAACTCTATCTGATAAATCAACAACTATTCGACGATTGAGAGATTTAGATTTATTCTTGTTCGCCCTGGCTGTATGATGTGCTTGAGCAGTTGATATTATTGGTATAGGAATAGTTATGATTGTACTGCTCAGTAAAGCTGCACCCAAAAATCCACTACCTATATAGCGAATACACCCATCAACAAAATTTTTATTCACAATTTTTGACCGTTTCTAATTCACGAACCATAGTATTCATGCTTAAACATGGCACTAACATCAAATTGCCTAACACAATGCAATAAAGTGCATCATATTAGGCAAATAAATGATAAATACCATTTCATATCTTAAAATTACTTGGTCAAAAATATTACCCCGTAATACAAATTTTATACTTTGTACATGAAGCGATATAGATAAAGTAAGACTTTTTGAAAATTTGCGTTTGCTTTGCGCAACCCTTTTAAGGTCATTGCTTTTATCAAAACTTTTAGCAAAAATTTCATATCATCGCTTCAATACTCACCTCTGCACTACAACTGGTGTACCAACACTAGCCCAATTAAAAAGCCATTTCGCATGATTCGGAGCAACATTAACGCAACCATGACTCATTGGTGTGCCAAAATTATTATGCCAGTATGCACCGTGAATAGCATAACCACCTTGATAATACATTGTATAAGGAACGTTTTTGACATCATAGTCTCTACCACGCATCCGAGTTTTTCTTAATTTGGTTTTGATGCGAAATACTCCTCTTCGAGTAGGAGTTTTCTTTTTTCCTGTAGAAACTATAACTGCGTAAACTTGTTTGTCACCTTCCCAAGCAATCAATCTCTGACGAGATAAATCTACCATAATCCAGCGGTCGCCTTTTTTCTTAAAGTTGTCAATACTGGTTGTAATCCTTCTAGTTATGGTTTGATGCTTTGGTCTAGCTAATGCAACTTCTGTTTTAAGATTGAGACTCCCAACAGTAAGACTTGTACCTACTAAAAACGCTGTAAGGGATTTTGCGATGGTCGAAGATAAGCAGAATCGCGATTGATACGGAAAAGTCAAAATTTTCATTTTTATCTAAACTTTATTTAATTAAGTTCTCAAGCAGATTTTTAAATTAAGTTTTCAAAATGTTTAATAAATCAGTGTTCTGACGAATAAGTAATTTATACTACATTTATGAAAAAATAAGAATACGCTGTTTACAATTCTCAAATCTGCTTGATGTCTCTCATACAAACTGAAAGTTTAGTTTAAATTGGGATGAAACAATATGACACTGGCACATTTACTTAGGGGTTTTAACTGCGATGCTATATATAATCAAGCTCGGAAAAATCAGTGTGATTTATCAGAATAATCTTGATTTGTAAAGTGTACAGATCATATTTGTATAGCGATCTAATTGAGTGACACCTTACAGAAGTAAGTGCTAAAAGTAGATTGTTGATAAAAAAAAGATTTATATGAGAAAACTGTAGATCGCAATTGTAGTGGAATACAAATGATATCTACAGCGTATTTGTTAGCAATACTATAATTTAGATACATTATGATTCCTGCTTTGCCCAGGCAGTTAAAAATGTATCAAATCTCACTATCGCTAACTGTATCCGATGATGTATATTTTATTAGTTAAACACTAATTTGTATCGTACTTAATAGAAATTATTTTTTTTTAATATTTTTGAGAAAATTTTTATACTTATATATGATAAGAAATAAGTATATTTACTTCTAGTGGTATTTTTAGCTCGAGGGTTTCTATCGCTACCTTGTATCACAGTCTTCATTTGTGTTAGGACGTTTTTCTTGTGTCCATTTTTTTTCACCCAAATTTAATATGGTGTTGCATAAGTGCGGGATGAATTAGAAGCTGAAACTATTATTGATTCGTTCAAAATTAATTAAAATCATCCCATTAATCAGCAACGCCTTCAAAATTTTAATCTATATGTCTACAGTTGTATTCAAGCTTTTACATAGGTTTTATAACAAGAAAAATTGATTTTTTTGTTGATATGTGCCATAGATAGCATTTGCTTCGTACTGAAATATAATAAATTGGATATAGAAATCAATTACTGATTTCTAAGGATACTAGTCATGAGGTTTTTAGTTCTCTAGATAATAAATGTGGGCTAGAAACCTTGGTTTCTTTTAAGCATTGAGATATTTACCATTTCTAGGAGCATAATATCTAGATTTTCTGTATGCAGCAGGTATAAATAAATAGCAATTACCTACTTTTGAATTTCCAATATAATACAACCATTACGGTTAATATCTATTCCCGAAATATGAACGATAGAAGATTGAAAGAATCCAATATCTGAAGATATTGCTATATCATGGTAATTTTCAAGACATACGGAAATTGAAATCGTCAAGTAGTAGCTATAAATTAGCCAACATCATACAGAGACTAAACCATTATGAATATTACAGAGCAAGAGCTAACAAATTTTCGCTCAACCTTTGCTGATTATCCAGAAGCTTTATCAGGATTAGATAAGCTAGAATCATGTGATAATAATTTAGACGCAGCAGCAGAAGCGATCGCTCTAGAGAATGGATATATCAACAACATAAGAAATTCAACTGCAAAGCTAAGTGTCCAGGGAGAGCTAGACCAAGGATTTCTCGATGGAATTACCGAGCAAGCACAGAAAATTATCTGTCACAAATATAGCGATGATGTTTTAGATATATTCAAAGAGTTGAGACAGTTTTTACCGTTTCCTATATCAATTGCAGCTTTATTAGCAATTAAAATTGTTGAAATAGGGGTTGAAAACTTCTGTACTTCCTTTGAAACAGAAACTCCTGCACCTTTACCCAATGCTGTTAATTAGCTATAGGTTCACTTAAAAATATTGTAGGTTGGGTAGAGCGGTAGCGTTACCCAACAAATTATAGACTGTTGAATTACTCTCCAAAAAGCCGTATATTTACAATTGGGTAGCCATAAATTGAAAATTCAACCTATCTGATTCTAAATACTCTAGGCAGCCGGAAGAAGGGTTTTGGGTTTCTAGCTTCTAATTTTTCCTCTATCTTATCTTCAGCTTCTTTAATAGCTTTTTGAGATTTTTTATCTGATGGTTTTAACTTCAAAGCTTTTTGATAAGATGCGATCGCTTCCTGATAGCGCTGTAGTTCTAGTAAAGCGTTACCCTTGCTATACCAACTTTCATAATGTTCAGGCTGATAACGTAATGCTGTAGTGTAAGATTTAATTGCTTCTGGATATTGCTGTAAGTTAAAAAAAGAATTTCCCCGACTGTACCAAGCTTGAAAACTTCTACCTCTTAAGGAAAGAGCTTTATCATATGCTTTAATTGCGGTTTCATATCGTTGCATTTGATGTAACGACCAACCTTTACCATACCATCCTGGATAGCTCCTAGGCTGATATTTGATGACTTGATTGAAAGATTCTACAGCGTCTTCATAACGTTGCAGCTTCAAAAGCATGTTACTTCTAGATAAACCTGCCTGATAATGGTTTGGTTGGTACTGTAGTGTTTTATCATAGGCTTTAAATGCATCTTCGTAGCGTTTTAAATTTACCAGAGCATTGCCTAAATTATACCAAGCGGAAACATTATCTACTTTCAGTTCAATTACTTTTTGATATGCCTGGACTGCATCTTTATAACTCCCTAGATTATGTAATGCTCTACCCTTATTATACCAAGCTTGTTGATAATCTCCCTGGAGGTAAATTGCTTGGTCATAAGACTTAATTGCTTGATTATAATCCTTTAAATTACTTAAAATTTCTCCTTTTGCATTCCAAACTTTGGGAAGCTCGTTTTCTTTTTCCAAGACTTTATTGAAAGATGCTAATGCTTCTTGATAACGCTGTAACTTATATAAAGTGAATCCTCTACCTTTCCATGCATTCAAATAATCTGGTTTAAGTTCAATCGCTTTATCATAAGCAATTAACGCATCATTATATTTCTTTAATTCATAGAGAGTTGCTGCTTTACCCTTCCAGGAATTCGAGTAATTTGGTTTAATTTCAATCGCTTGATCATAAGCAGCGATCGCTTTTTGGTAGCGTTGTAGTTCGTAGTAAGTATTTCCCTGCTGATAGAGTTCTTTCGCGTTGACTGTATTCAGACGATTAATGATAAATATAGAGGCAACTAATCCAATAGATACTAAACTTAATCCTCCAAATGCCCTTAATATTATACTTTTATAATTAATAGGTTTCTTTGGATTTTTTAATTGATTTTGTGGTTGATTTTGCACCTTGGGTGCATAAACCACGGTATTAGAAGCAGTACTACTTTTATCTAATCCTTTCAAAGCCTGCAAAACATCTTTAGCATGTCCATAGCGCTGTCTGAAATCATAGCGCACCATCTTATCTAAAACTGCTGCAAATTCTTGACTTACAGATTCTAACCCTGATAATTTATCTTGCCAAATAATTTCATAGGTATCTGGGTCTTTTTCTAAATTGTCTTCCTCAATTCCCGTTAATGCTTGAATTCCGATTATACCCAAAGCGTAAATATCACTGCTAAATTTAGGATTCCCCTGTGCTTGTTCGCTAGGAATGTATCCAGGGGTACCAATAGCAACCGTAGATTTAGTTACTCCTGCAGGAGTTGTGACTTGAGTTGCGATTTGTTTTACAGCCCCAAAATCAATTAAAACCAGTTGATTATTATCTTCACGACGCAGTATATTCCTGGGATTAATGTCGCGGTGGATGACATTTTGTTGATGAACAAAATCTAAAATTTCTAGAATTTCAGTTAATAAAGTAATTACTTTTTCTTGGTCAAAACATTTACCAACCAGTAATTCTTGACTGAGGTCATGACCAGAAATTAATTCTTGAACAAGATAGAATTCTTGATTTTCCTCAAAGAATGCTAATAGCTGGGGTATGTGTTCATGAGTCCCCAACTTATACAAAACTTGAGCTTCCGTATCAAATAAGCGTCTTGCAGTTTGTAAAGTAAGGGGGTCTATAGATTGGGGTTTGAGTTTTTTGACTACACATTCAGGAGAACCTGGTAAATGACTATCACAAGCGACAAATGTTTCACCAAATCCCCCTCCTCCCAAGTATTTAGTAATTTGGTATCTTCCAACAAGTGTCGTTCCTAACATTTGGTGTATCTAAGTTGATTTTTACCTACTTTAATTTTAATCTTGCCACAGCTATCAGTATCTGTAGCGAATAATGTATTTTGCTGGGTGTTATCCACAATTATTATTTTAGACCTTTATTTTAGACTTGTATTTCCAAGCTGTACTTTAAATCTGTATTTTAAAGCTTTATTTTAAACCTGTATTTTAGACCTTTATTTTAAAGCTTTATTTTAGACCTTTAGGCATTCAGAGGTAACAATTATGTACCTCGACATTAATTTTTCTTCATTAACGCTTCCAATCTCTTGTAGAGTAAAAATAATAATTACCTATTAATATATTTCAATTCATATATCTAGATTAATGTATTTAGATTAATATATTTATCGAAATGTATCTAAAATAAATCTTAACTTTAAACTCAAACCCTAAATATTAAATTCTAAATATTAAATTCTAAATATTAAATTCTAAATATTAAAATTTATGATTCCTATTAGTGACAATGTTATCGGTAGAGTTAAACCAATCATTACTTCATCCTTAATTGTTATTAATATAGTTTGGTTTCTATGGGAACTTCAGCTAGAATTTAGCGGTCAACTAAAGGATTTTATTCACACTTGGGGAACAAATCCACAGCAATTAACTACCGCAGTAAGTGACTTGTTTAACGGTAATCCAGCTGCGGGAATAATTGTATTAATCAGTTTGACCTCTATAGTTACAGGAATGTTTCTTCATGCAAGTTTTAGTCAAATACTAGGTAACTTATTATTTCTATGGGTTTTTGGTAAATCTGTAGAGAAAAAGCTAGGACACAGAAAATTTCTAGAACTGTATATTATTTGCGGAACTCTTACAGGAATAGTGCAAATAATTTCCGCTCCGACTTCAAATATACCATTCATAGGTGCAAACGGAGCGATCGCATCTATTTTAGGTGCATATATTTACAAGTTTCCTAAAGCTAAAGTTGACAGCATCTTACCTTTAGTTGTCATCTTTCTTCCAATAGAGCTTCCTGCAACTTTATATTTACTGTGGTGGTTTATTCAGCAATCGTTTTACGGAATTGGTAGTTTAAATATTCCAGGTGGAGTTGACCTCAGTAGTATCGGTTACTGGTTACATGGTGCAGGAATATTAATAGGTGCAGCTTGGGTACAGAAGCGTCTAAAAATCACTTGAATAATCGGCTTTAGGAATAATCTATTCTGAGTTTATCCTGATTTGGATTATAAACTGAAATCATCAAAATTAATAGGAGACTTTATCTGTGAGTGAGTTGAGAAAATAGTTCACAGAATTTATTCGGCAATTATAAAAATAGGTTGCTAAATTAAAAGCATCAAGTTTCTGAAGATAAGGTATAGATGATGGTTGATGAAACTCAACAGTTAATGTACCCTCAATATACAGAACTCTATGAACGCATTCTGGAATTTCCTTTAGATATACCTAATGTTCAACTTGCATTTAGTCAGCGATTAGCAAAAGATAACGGTTGGTCGATAGCATATGCAAAAAGAGTAATAATCGAATATAAAAAATTCGCATTTTTAGCGGTAATGGCAGAACATACGGTCACACCATCAGACCAAGTTGACCAAGTATGGCATTTACATTTAACTTATACAAAATCATATTGGGAAGAGTTTTGTCCAAAAGTTTTACATACTCCTTTACATCACGACCCGACGATGGGAGGTCAGGAGGAAGATGAGAAGTATCAAGACTGTTACAGTAAAACTTTGGATAGTTATCAGCAATTTTTTGGAACTGTCCCACCATCTGATATTTGGTCTTCTCCAGAATTGCGTTTCGGAAGGGATTTACAGTTTAAGAAGGTCAATACTGGACAAAATTGGATTGTACCAAAATTACAAGTCATTAAGGTTTGTATCGTAGTTATCTTATCAATTTTATTAACTGGATATTATGTCGGGACTTCTGTAAATAAGGTTACCGCTTCTCAAGGATTAATACTTGCAGTTATTTTCATAATTGCAGGAATAGGATTACTCAATTTTATCGCTGGGATTTTTCGTTTTCAGAATAGTCCCAAAAACTTTGGTTGGGCTGGTTTTTACAGCGATGGAGGTTTTACTGGGTGTGGGGGAAACTTTACAGGTATAGATTCTCATACTGGTCATGGTAGCGATTGTGGTGGATGTGGAAGTGGGTGTGGTGGTGGATGTGGTGGTGGATGTGGTGGTGAATAAAGTGATACCTTAGAAAAAATTTTATAACTTTTTCTCCTTTCAAAATGAGAATTGCTATTAATATTACATCTCTTGAAAACTTTTTATTAATAGGAAAAATCGGAAAGTGACAGAAGAGGGATATTTAATGGAAATCTGCGTCCCAAACACCAATATATACCCAATCATCTTTAGAACGCTTGATTTCTCCCTTCAAACCATTTATCTGAAAGGAATGTTTGCTTTTTTGACGTTGGTATACTTGTTGTAAACCTTGATTGATTTCTGATGAGATATTGCCCTTAAGCATTTGTGTTAAAGTATTTCCCATCACTTGAGGTTGTACACTTGGAGCAAACGATGCTTCTGTTTGTCTTAATAATCCTGAAGTCTTGTCAAAAACATAACCTAAATCAATACGTTTCGGTTCTAATTTGTAGAGATAAGCGCGAGTATTGGGAAAGTAACCTTTAGAGACTTTACTCGGCTTACCCATTTTATTCCTAATCGTGTTTTCTTGGGTACCTGTAGGAAATCCTCTTAGTTGAGGGTTTATATTATTACTGGTTTGGTTTTCTGGTGTTGGTGTCGGTGTTGGTATTGCTGTTTCTCTGGATATGCTTTGAGGTGGTTGAGTGTTTTCCTGAGTACTTCCTTGAAGAGTAGTTTCACCATTCTCTGATTGGGAGCTACTTTCCTGAGGAATAGTTGATGATCTAGATGGATCAAAAGTTTTTACAGATTGATTGTCTTTTGGTTGATTATCAGCTTGTTGAGGTGGGATAGTATTTTCTTGTATGGGTTCCGGGTTAGTATCTTGTATAGCACTTTCTTGCGTACTATTTTCTTCTGGAGTTGGGGATATCTCTGTCTTTACTGACGAACTTTCTGTTTCTACATCTTCATTTACAGCAGGTTCCGTAGTCGGAGAATTAACTGTAGCCGTTTGGACTTTTTCAGGCGATCGCGTATTATTAGCTAAAATAATTCCAGTAATTAATCCACCAAAGGCTAAAGCAGCAAATATGATTAAAGTTGTTATTTGCCATCTTTTAGATGTATTATTTGGTTTAATAGGGCTGTTATTACTGCTTATAGAGTTCGTTTGAGATTGGCTTTGAGAATTAATATGATGATTCTGCGCAGAATTTTCCCTAGTACTACCCTGTGAACCCGGACGTGGTGAGATAACCATTGTAGCCTGGGTATTATTTTGAATATTATTTTGAATATTATTTTGGTGGTTACCTTGCGTATTATCCCCAGCTACAGAACTTATAGAAGTTTGATAATTTAAATCATGCAGCATCTGCATAGCGTTACTGTAACGCTGATGAGCATAAGTTTGAATTGCTTTATTGATTACCTTTACTAAGTGGGGAGAAACACCACTTGTATGTTCTAACCATAATAATTCCCCTGTCTGGGGGTCTGTCTTTAAATCTTGGGGATCAACTTGAGTGAGTAAATAAACTACGGTTAAACCCAGACTATAAATGTCACTACTATAAACTGGTCTTCCTACAGCTTGTTCGCTGGGTAGATATCCGGGAGTACCAATTACCAAAGACTTTGTTGCATATTTAACTGAAGCATTTACGGAAACTAACATTTCTTTGACCGCACCAAAGTCAATCAAAACCGGTTTACTATCTATTTTACGGATAATAATATTGTCTGGTTTAATATCTCTGTGAATGATACCTTTAGTGTGGACATAATCTAAAACTTTTAGTAAGCTCAGCAAAATATCTTTTACCGCAGTTTCTGAAAACTTACCTTCATTAACTATTGCGTCGTTGAGAGTTTTACCTTCAACATATTCTTGTATTAAATAAAATTCTTCATTCTCAGAAAAATAAGCATATAGTTTCGGGATTTGGTCATTACCCTCACCTAAATACTCTAAAGTTGCAGCCTCCCTCTCGAATCGTTCTCGTAGCATTTCTAACATTTTTGGGTCGTGTGTCTCGGTTTTGAGTTGCTTGATTACACAACGACGACGAGAAGGCATGTAGGTGTCTTCTGCTAAAAAAGTTTTACCAAAACCACCAGCACCTAGCACTTCAATAACTTGATAGCGATTGTTCAGTAGCTGTTTTGTCATAGAGTTTCTAGATGGAGCTTTTTACAATCCTGACTAAATTAACACCATATATATAATTACAGCAATTTTAAAATTTCAACATACATAATTTCAACATAACCAGATACCAACTATCTTATATTTTCTATATCTAAATTATTTCACAAGTTGCTTGGTAGTTTATTTAACTACTCAATAAGTAGTATCAATAATGACATCTTATAAAATTCATAGTTACACTTAAAACACAAAAAAGTATAAATTAAAACATTAAAAATAAATATGACCCAGAAAAATTATCAAATCTACGAGCAGCACGGAAATATCTTCAGTTGGAAAACAGCTTATAAATTAATATCTGCTGTTTTATTATTAGTTTTAGCCGGTGTTTCTGGCTGTAACTCTTCTAGTAATGCACAATCAGCACCAACACATAAATGGTCTGGACAATGGGAATTAAAAGACCCATACGGTTATTATAGTAATGGCGTCAAACTTATGTTAACCCCAGAAGGAAAAGCATATTTATTACCTCCACCAGGGTCTACACCTGGTGAAGTTCTTGCTTACGAACTACCGGTAAAAAAAGTATCTGAGAAAACAACTTTATCATCAGGGGTAAAAGTAGTTTCACTCACAGATGCTCTAACTCAAAGTCAAACTACCAGAGCAAATAAATTTGAGGGCAAAACTTACACTGGTGCAATGAATCGCGCTCAGCAAGCTTATATCCTAGAAAATAGTAAATTTGCTACAAGTATTGATGAACTGCAAATAGGTATCAAGTCAGAAACAGAAAATTATATTTTTCAAACTATCCCGACATCTAATAATAAAAGCGTTATGAATATTGCTAAATCCAAGAAAAAAGAATTAAGTAGTTATATTGGATTAGTTTATACAGTAAATTTGAATGGTCAGGAAGTTACTGTTTCACAGCTTTGCGAAACTAGTCAATTATTATCTCAAACTCCTAAAATGCCCAAAGCTCCCATAAATTATTCAGATAAGATTTCATGCCCTAATGGTTTTAAGTCTTTGCAATAAATTTTTAGTTAACTCGATATCTTTGATTATGGACGTTTTATTAAGAATAATAGAGCGTCTTTATTTTTTACTTATACCTCCTTTTTCTAAAAGGGTGGAGTATCAAAACAAGAAAAGTAATGCATTGCATATAATTTTCTGTATGATAATATCGCTTGGCTTTATCATGCACGAGGTTGTAAGTGAGAGTTTTAGTTGTTGGAAGTGGGGGAAGAGAACACGCGATCGCTTGTTCTTTGTTACAGTCTGGAGGGGTACAGCAGGTTATTTGTGTGCCCGGTAATGGTGGTACTGCAAGTATGAAAGGGTGCCAAAATTTGCCTCTAAAGATAAGTGATTTTGCAAGTATTGCTCAATTCGTCAAAAGTTCTAATATCTCTTTTGTGGTTATTGGACCGGAGGTTCCTTTAGCTAATGGGATTACTGATTACCTACAGCCATTAGGAATAACTGTTTTTGGTCCTTCTAAAGCAGGTGCACAAATCGAATCTAGTAAAGCTTGGGCAAAAGCTTTTATGCAGGAAGCTGGTATTCCCACCGCAAAGTCTGCGGTTTTTACTGATGGGGATGCAGCAAAATCCTACATTAAGTCCCAGGGTGTACCCATCGTTGTCAAAGCTGATGGTTTAGCTGCCGGGAAGGGTGTGATAGTGGCAGAAACTCTAGAAGAAGCAAATTCTGCTGTAGATGCAATATTCAGTGGACAATTTGGCAGTGCAGGAAAGTTTATAGTTATAGAAGAATTTCTCACTGGTCAAGAAGTATCAGTTTTAGCCTTGAGTGACGGTAAAACCATTAGAGCCTTATTACCCGCTCAAGACCATAAAAGAATTGGGGAAGGGGACAAAGGAGACAACACCGGAGGGATGGGAGCATATGCACCAGCACCCATTGCGACACCAGAAATCATGGAGTTTGTGCAGAAAAAAGTTTTAGAAAAAGCGATCGCTACCTTCAATAGTAAAAATATCGATTACCGGGGTGTTCTTTATGCTGGTTTAATGATTTCCCCAGAAGGTGAGGTAAAGGTACTGGAATTCAACTGTCGTTTCGGAGACCCAGAAACTCAGGTCGTTTTACCACTTTTAGAAACGCCTTTAGAGGAATTAATGTTAGCCTGTATAGAACAGCGTCTAGCAAATATGCCACCTTTAAAATGGAAAAATGGTGCTGCTGCAACTGTAGTGATAGCTTCCGGAGGTTATCCGGACAGTTATGAGAAAGGAAAAATAATTAAGGGTATTACAACAGCAGAAAAATCACACACAATAATATTCCATGCTGGTACAAAATTAGACTCTTCGCAGTTAGTTACAAATGGCGGTAGAGTTATTAATGTTACTGGTATTGGTATAGATTTTCAACAAGCTTTGACTAAAGCATACGAAGGAATTAAACAGATACAATTTGAGGGGATGTATTTTCGTAAGGATATTGGTTATCGGGTGGTGGGAGAGAAATGAAGGGTGAGGAAGAATTAACAGAGAATTCCAAATTCCTACATATCCTGGAAGAAGGTTTTGAAGGAACAAAATTTAAAAGTCAACAGGAATTAGCTAAAGCCACCTTTTTCAAGGTAAAACTATTTTGTTTCTTAAGGAATAGAATTTGTCAATATTATTCGGGATAATTTTTTGTATTTAAATCATCAATTATGGACATGATACCAAATTTGCTTGTAAAAACCCCTTTATAAAAATTTAATAAATCCTTTTATATCAGGTTTTATATCAGGAATTTAGGCTTATATGGATAAAAGAGATATGTGAGTAGGATTTAGTATCAGACAAATAATCTTTTAAACTTTAGTGTTTATTGTTCTTCTTTCAATTCTTCAGTTCAGAAGACTTTTAGACAATTAAACAAATGTACTTTCTACAGAAAACCACGTTGTAGAAAATTACGTGGATTGGGGGATACTTCCGGATGTCAGGTCTAAAATACCTAACTAATATTTTCTGATAATTGTGTCAGTCGTAGTAAAAATAAAAAAATCAGCCTCCTTTCGGATGAGGAAATTACGGGGAACAAAGCAGTTTTCGAGTCCCCCAATTCCCAATTACCAAATCTATCCCTCTCCCATTTTTTCAAAATAACTGTTAATTTTTTAGTTGTTGGTGTCATTCAGAGCTACTTGGTTATTGCCAAAAAGCTGTTAGCACAAGAATTTAGATCAGATTTTAAAACCCAATCCTTCTAAAAGCAAAAAACTAAAAGCCAAAAACCAAAAGCTAATTAATAATAAAAACCACTAACAACCACATTTAATATGCTTGCAATTTTAGAGACAATTCGAGAAGCAATCTTTCCCGAAAGTATCCGTAAGACACTTACCCCCAGTATTTTGCGAGAAGCGATCGCCGGTTGGTGGTCGGAGTTCACTCTCCAAACAAAGCTGCTAGCTGCTGCTACCTTGATAGTATCCTTAGTAATGAGCGGCTTGACTTTTTGGGCTGTAAATACAATTCAGCAGGACGCGCAAGTTAACGATACCCGCTTTGGTCAAGATGTGGGACTATTACTTGCTGCAAATGTCGAACCATTGATTGCAGAGAATAATTTGGCAGAGGTTGCTAAGTTTTCACAACGTTTTTACACCAGCACCTCTAGCATCCGCTATATGCTTTATGCTGATAATACAGGAAATATCTATTTTGGTATTCCTTTTTCGGAACCAGAAGTAGAAAACTCTCTAACTATCCAAAGACGTATTCAGCTACCGGAAAATTATGCTGCTGATACCAAAAAATCAATGGTGCGGAGACACAAATCACCAGATGGAGAGGTTACTGATGTTTTTGTTCCCTTACATGCTGATGGTAAGTCTTTGGGAGTATTAGCAATTGGGATCAATCCTAATCCTACCGCAGTCAGTTCTGCAAACTTTACCCGCGATGTAACAATTGCTGTGTTTATTACTATCTGGGTAATGGTAATTTTGGCAGGTGTGATGAATGCTTTGACCATTACTAAACCTATTAAAGAGCTATTAGGAGGCGTAAGGCAAATTTCTGCGGGAAACTTCAAACAGCGTATTGATTTACCCCTTGGTGGTGAGCTAGGGGAATTGATTGGAAGCTTTAATGAAATGGCTAAACGCTTGGAAAGCTATGAAGAGCAAAATATTGAAGAGTTAACCGCAGCAAAAGCCAAACTGGAAACTTTAGTTTCGACAATCGCTGATGGTGCTGTTTTAATTGATAACGATATGCATGTCATATTAGCAAATCCCACGGCACAACGTATCTTTGGTTGGGAAGAAATTGAGGTAATTGGTAATAATGTATTACATCACCTACCCCAAGCGATGCAGGTAGAGATTACTCGTCCTTTATATAAACTAACCGCAGGAGAACAAGATAGCGCGGAATTTCGCATTCAAATTAACGAACCAACCAAACGTACAGTCCGCATTTTATTAACTACAGTCCTCAATCAGCTCCGAGAAAATATTAAAGGTGTAGCGATTACAGTTCAAGATATCACTCGTGAAGTTGAACTTAATGAAGCTAAAAGCCAATTTATCAGTAATGTGTCCCATGAATTACGGACTCCTTTATTTAATATTAAATCTTTCATTGAGACGCTTCATGATTATGGTGAAGATTTAGGTATAGAAGAACGACAAGAATTTCTCCAGACTGTTAATAATGAAACCGATAGATTAACCCGTCTAGTCAATGATGTTTTGGATTTATCCAAGTTAGAATCTGGCAAACGTTATAGTTTAGATGGAGTTGACCTTGCTCAAGCAATTGAGCAAACTATTAGGACTCATCAGCTCAATGCTAGAGATAAGGGTATAGAAATTTTTCAAGATATTGATTCTGACACACCACTAGTTAAAGGTAACTACGATTTACTATTACAGGTGTTGGCAAATTTAGTTGGTAATGCCTTAAAATTCACTAAGTCCGGTGGTAAAATAGCTTTACGCGCTTATCCTTTGGAACAAGTTTCTGATTCCCAAACTGCTATACCCCAAGTGCGTATAGAAATAGGTGACACTGGAATTGGTATAGATCCAGAAGACCAACAGGCGATTTTTGACCGTTTCTTCCGCGTTGAGAATCGGGTCCATACCCTAGAAGGTACGGGTTTAGGGCTTTCAATTGTTAGAAATATTATAGAAAAACATCACAGCAGGGTTAACTTAGTTAGTGAATTCGGTATCGGTACTACTTTTTGGTTTGATTTAGATGTTTATGAAGAGGCTAATATTGCACTGCAATTAGGAGCAAAGAAGGATTAGCTATCTTTAGCATTAAATGGTATTACTGTAAAGCTTTTAAGACTTGAATTTTAGACTTTTAGGTTTAAATTGTTATTAAAATTAGAAAATAAGACTTCAAATATTGATTCAATCACGCTTCGGGTTTTTCAATTTGATTTTTATTTACCAAGAGTGGCAAAATGGAGACTAGTATCATTTATATTCCAGATGTCCAGAGACTGGGTGAAAGGATTTTGTTCTTTCCTGATAAAAGCAAGACTTAAGCTAAAGTCAGGTAATTCTGTCAATTACGTAATAGCAGGTGACCAACAAAATAATTCCTAAATACCCTAGTGTAAGATTTTCAAGGAAAAAAATGTAAAATTCTGCCTACATAATTTTTGCTGGAAGACTTACGATAAAATTAACTCTGATATTTTGAGATACAAAAATTTGACCATTTTATATGGTAAGTAATTTACCGGACTTGATATTAAAGAAAAAGACCGATACTTTTTAATTGAAAAAAAAGCTGGTTTGTAAATAATAATATTGTGTAAATTTTGTTCCTTGGATGACTAGAGAAATTCCAAATTTCAGAGATTTCTTCAGTATCTGTTATGAAAAACCCAGTAATATAGTTTAAAGTGCAATTTTAAGTCTAACAAGTGTAATTTGTTTGAATATAGCTAAAAACAAGTGTTCTAAAACATCACCAAATATTACGTACCCAATATCAACATCCCTTAACATCTATATCAAGTTAGTATAACTTCTTACAGTTTTAATTTAGTAGTCTGTCACAATCCGAAAAGTAAGTATATTTTACTGTTTACTAAAACTATATACTCTCATAAAGGATTGCCTATGAATGATATACCAATCGGTCAGATGACATGGAAACCCCCTGGTTCATCTGAACCTGCTTTACACCTAAGACATGCCGATTCAGAAGAGTGGCGCTTTTACAAAGAATTTCCTAAATACTTTCTACCAGACCCGCCAGGTTTTTCGGAAGGCTATGCTACTTTTATCGCACTTCGGAAAAAAAATTGGCAACTAATTTAAGCCAAAAGCTTAAACGTTAGTACCAAAAATCAAGTAATTAAACTCTAATATTTAAGTTTCAAAACTTACATAAGAGGCGCAATCTTGGGTGGGTTGCGTCGAATACAATTCCAAAAACGTTCAAAAACAATTTAATTGACGCTATTTACTTGTATTTTGTCAATTATTTTCATAAATATACCTAAACTTATTAGACCATTACTTGCCACAATAAATTGCAAAGTTAATATAACTTTATGTTTTCTCGTTATAATAATATTTATTGCAAAGCTTTGACTTTTTTCAGCTGTTAGTTAACTAAAAGGTAAATCGATTATGTTATCTTCCCAACAATCACTGGACCAATCACTAGATCATCAGATAGAAAAATTTTTTCAGCTTAATGAAGGTGAATGGCGATCGCAAAGACGTTATTACACCCTAAAAAGCGGAACTGTTGAAGAAATAGTCAGTTTGATAAAAGTAAAGTTTTTGCAGCAAGAAAGTGAAGAATTAATACAACTAGCTCAGCTCCATAACCTGGAGGATGTGAACCTTTTAGTCGCAGGTACTCAAGTTTCCTGGGAGAGTAGTTATCCTAATCGTAATTCTAGTTCTAATAACAAGCCTTCAACTGGTTCTACAATATTTGGCGTATTTGAAGATAAACTGTATCGCGATCGCGGTTTTGCAACTACTAAACCTATAGTGGCAAAATTTTATTTACGGGATTCCAATACCATGCATCTAAGAACCGAGTACAATGGTTCTGTATTTGAAGAGGAATTGAAATTAATTGGCAGCCAATATCGGACTCGTCAGACGGTTATTTCCCGTGCTGGAGAAGAACAAATGATTGGTCAGTATTTAGAAACAAGAACGAAGTAAGGAACCCACAAGGTGGGAATTCAAAATTTAAAATAGTCTTAAAAGCGGCATTTTTGCTACAAAATACAAAATTCCGCAATTATTCGTAATTAATTAAACCCCACCTTGCAAGAAATGGAACCAACACATTTCCTAGTAAATCCTCAGACTCTTCACATATAGTTCACATGGTTATAACCTGCGCTTTTGTAGGAAGAGTAATAATATAAAATCTAGTCCAAGTCTGCGATGATTAGTAAGACTGTTTAATTATTAGATTTTAAAGAGACATGGGACAAAGGTACTGAAATTTTATCTATCTATCTATCTATCTATATATACATGACTTTAGTAATAGACATCTCTGGGTAAATAAGTCTTTAGCCCAGGAATCATAAGGGTTTGAGATTATTTTTTCGCAGAGGTCTAAGAGTATTTCACCCCTATAGGAACCTTCGTACTTACACAAGCAGAACTCCAATTTAATTCAGAGAACCGGAGGACTGGAGGACTCGAAATTGAAAATGCTTAACTTAGTTGCTGTAATTAAGTAAGTTTTAATAATTTGTTGTTCATTCAAAAGTTCTCCCAGGATATGCAAAAATTAATTTAGCTCAAACTTTCACGGGTTGTTTTACGAGTATAAGCATTCCAAACATCTATTTCAGAAGTTGGACGACTCAAAAGCATGGCTTTGACTGCATCACTCATTCCTTGAACCATGAAAAAATCAGCACCGGCAATACTTTGAAGATTTTCCATTTCTATATTTGTTAGGTCTGCTGCTCTTAAGTCAACTCCCCTCAAATCAGTATTGTTTAAACGAGCATTACGCAAACAAGCACCAGTCAAAAAAGCTAGTCGTAAATCTGCTCCACTTAGCCTAGCATTTTGTAGATTTGCACCAGTTAAATCTGCACCGCTTAAGTATGCTCCTAAAAGATTGCTACCCTGTAAATCTGCGTATCTTAAATTTACAGTATGTAAATATGCTCCACCTAAACTAGCACCGGGTCCGACTGCTCCAGAAGTTTTATATGCAAAACCTTCTGTCCATTTAGTCTGACTATCATAACGAGAAAGAGACAGGGTTGTATTATCTAAGGTCGCTCCTACTAAGTTCGCTTGCTCTAAATTGCTTCGATTTAGATATGCACCTTGTAAATTAGCACCTTGTAAATTAGCTCTTTGTAAATTAATACCCCGTAAATCTGCATCTTGCAAATTAGAATTTTCCAGGTTAGCACCTTGTAAATTAGCATTGACTAAACTAATTTTACTTAAGTTTACTCCCTTTAAATCAACGCCTACTAAATCACACTTGTAAAATTCTAAATTCTTTCCAGTACTGGCACTTTTAAGAACTGTTAACAATTCCGAATTTTTATTTAAATTGGTTTGAATATCGTTTGGTGTCATTGCCAAAATTTTATTTGATTTTAATATCCAATTGTATCTTTGAGAAGACGACTAATAATCATACAACTGTTTCAGCCTTTTTAATTAAATGATTTCCATAAGCAACCCTATGCATGTTATTTCAGTTATCAGTTGTCATCTCTGGAAGTCTAAGGGCTGTAAGCCTCTGCGGAGACTGAGTTTCAGCTTTTTATATTTAGCATTCTAACAATATTAGAAAATAAAACCTCAAATGATAGGCTGAATAAGGATTACAGTTTTTCAGTTCGATTTTTGTTTTCTGAGAGTGATATAAGAGAGGTAATTAGGGAGACGTAATCTTTTGTAAGAATTTGTAAGATTTATAATATTTGTATTTCCCCTATCAACTATTAGAACTAATAATAGCTTGGGTTTACCTAGTAGTTCGCCCAGGGAACTTTGCGTAGTTGTTCGTGAAAAGAAAAAATTGTTTATCCCCCTGCTCCCAGTCTGCGACAACGCTTTCAGCGAACCGCTTCCTCTGCTTCCTCTGCCTGCCTTTACCCGGCAATTTTGGCTTGTTCGAGTACTAGGCTAAACCAACAAAACGATTATTTAAATCTTCCTAATTAAGAGCGATGTTAGAAAGCTCTGAATTTATTAAGGAAATAATTGAGTGAATATAAATTCTTACCTTAGTGAGGTCTAAGCCCAGTAAGATTATTAGCAGCGAATAAATAAATCAAGGGGCAAAAGCAGATGAGTTTCATAGCACCGATGACAATGATGGACTTCTTTCGCAAGAGTGAAGGTACCTGGTTTACTCAACGCAGTGTCCATCATTTCGATTTGGTCGCAGATGAATCTGGAGAATCCAACTTAATTGTAGACGTCTTAGAGAAAGATGATTCTAAAGTTAACGAGATATGTTTAAATCAGAATATAGATCCTGAGAAAGCAAAAGGTGGGGCTGGTTTTTTATGGCAAGCAAACTTAGACGACCGCGAACCCAATCGTGATTATGCTGCCATTTTAATTGATGTTCCTGACGATGATAACCCATCTGCTGGTAAACTGATACGCGATCGCGGATATGTGGAAGGAATTCCGGTAATCTGTCGATACTGGTTTGGACAGGATGGGGTATTAACAATTGACACCGATTACGATAATAATCAAGGACAAGAGCGCTGTTGGTTTATTACAGATGATTTTCGAGTCCGGGTCAGCACAGTACGTATGATGAATGGAGTTAATCTCATGACATACTGCTCTGAACGTCGCTGTATCTCTGATGAGACTTTAGAAAAAATGGTTCAAGCTCATGCTCAAAGGGGTTAGTAAGCCTTTTCCTATAGCGCTCAACCATCAATCACTAAACGTCATCTAATTCATGAAACATATTAAGGATTGTTTCTTTGTGTGTAGAAAGTGGGACAGATGTTTAAGGTATTTCGTATGTTTAAAAGTTAGATATTTAAAAGCTATAGGTTCATGTACAGACCTTTTTTGGAATATTTAGAGCAACAGCTGTTTCAAAGATTTGATTTGCAAGAGCGTTCGATTCCTGCGGGTTTAGAGTTTAAGGTGAGCGAACGTGGTAAGAATCCTGCGAAAATTCGCAGTTGGTGTTACCAATCTCAGCAATTAAGAAAAATCCGCTATACCTACATTGATGCTGGGGAAAGTGCCCAAATATTTAATAGCGTTATTTATCCTGCTTATAATTACGATTTACCTTTACTAGGAATAGATTTTTTATCCTTCGGGAAGGTGAAAAACTTAATTGTAATGGACTTTCAGCCTTTGTTTCAGGATGAAGATTATCAGGATAAGTATATTAAGCAACTCCAAGTTTTACACGATTCCTATCCAGATTTAACTCAAAACCTGGAAATGAAGTTTTATGATGCGAATCAATATTTCTCTAAGTATTTGCTATTTGCAAAAACTGATGCTGAAACTGTTAAAACAAGGGTTTTTGAAGCTTTTCAAGATTACTTAAATTTATATTGGCAGTCTTTGAAGCAAGCTGAGCCTTCAAATAATGCTACTGAGATTGAAAAAGTTATGAATGCTCAGAAGGATTATGACCAGTATAGTGCCGAACGCGACCCTGCTTCGGGTCTATTTAGTAGTTATTTCGGTCATGAATGGTCAGAGCGTTTTCTCCACGAATTTCTCTTTGAGGATGCTTTACCCCTGGCTGGAGTAGGTAAAAGATGACAACAATATATCAACCATTTTTAGATTACGCGATTTCTTATATGGAATCGCGTCTTCATCTTGATGATTATCCCATACCTAATGGCTTTGAGTCCAACTCAGCAGTGATGGGAAAGGGGAAAAATCAGTATGAAGTTGTCACTACTTCTCATGCTTTCAAAAGCGAGAAATTACGTCAAATTAGAGCTGCTCATGTACAGGGTGGTGATTCCCTGCAAGTACTCAATTTTGTAATTTTCCCCCATTTAAATTACGACTTACCTTTCTTTGGGGCTGATTTGGTGACTCTACCAGGAGGACATCTCATAGCTTTGGATATGCAGCCTTTATTTCGCGACCGCTCTTCATATCAAAAAAGGTATACTGAACCGATTTTAGATATTTTTCACGCCCATCAACAACATTTACCCTGGGGGGGAGATTTCCCAGAGGAAGCAACTCCTTTCTTCTCTCCTGCTTTTCTATGGACCCGTCCTCAAGAAACACGGGTGGTGGAAACTCATGTTTTTGCAGCTTTTAAAGATTATCTCAAAGCTTACTTAGATTTTGTTGGAGAAGCAGAACCTGTAGAAGACACTGAATATTTAGCCGAAATAGAGCGATCGCAATTGGAATATATTCACTATCGAGCCGAAAAAGACCCTGCAAGAGGAATGCTAAAGCGTTTTTATGGTGAAGAATGGACGGAAGAATATATTCATGGTTTCCTATTCGATTTGGAGAGACAGTTAGTTAGTCCTTCCCTGGTGAAAGATTACCTAAATAATTGAGGGAGAGAGTGAGAGAGGGAGTGAGAGAGAGAGGGAGTGAGAAAAAAATTTTTATAGGTAACCTTAGAGCGTAACGGGAGTAATCAATTTAAAATTAGGACTTACACAACAAAGATTTGTCATTGCGATTACGTAGCTATCGCTCGTAATGACGGAGTTACGTAGGGTTTGCGTAAGTCCTGTGAAATGTTAGGCTTTTTATCTATATACAAATCAAAAATATGCAACCCCTGGGTATGTAAACCCCATCCATGTTGAAACCTGGAGTTCCTAATTCTCCCGATGTCTCAGTAATTCAAAATACAAAATTCAAAATTGATAGAAAAGTACGGTTCTCAAAGTAGACGTAGTTTAAATAAATATATCTAAACCTTTGGATTAGATAATCTTTTCAATCCTTTTTATAAGTCTTCCTCCAAGGCTTTGTAGTATTTATCAAAGTTGTGAGAGTCAAAATAACCATAAAAGTAAAGCTTTGTAACAAAAAAAAGAGATTTGATAATAATTTTTAATAAATCTGTGACCCGGAAAATTGTATATATAAATAATGGAAAGGCTAATATATTAATTGGGGTTGAAAAACCGTCTTTAAATAAAGGGTTTCTGGTGTTTCACAAGTAAGTGAAGTTTTGTAAAAAAAGAATTAATCACTAAGCCTAGAAACCTTAAACTTATACATTGATGAGTGTTGTTAGTTTTTCAGACTACTCCAAGGCTCTGAGATCAAAAAGTTTAACCATTGACAAGTAAAACAAAGCGATTACAAAGCGTAAGGGAGATTTAAATAATGTTAGATGCATTTGCAAAAGTAGTATCTCAAGCCGATGCAAGAGGCGAATACCTTACTGGCGCTCAGATTGATGCATTAAGCGCTATGGTTGCTGAAGGTAACAAGCGTATGGATACAGTTAACCGTATTACCAGCAATGCATCTGCGATTGTTGCGAACGCTGCGCGTTCCTTGTTTGCAGAGCAACCCCAGTTAATTGCTCCTGGTGGAAATGCTTATACTAGTCGTCGTATGGCAGCTTGCTTGCGCGATATGGAAATCATCTTGCGCTATATTACCTATGCAATTTTCTCCGGCGATGGTAGCGTCTTAGATGACCGTTGTTTAAATGGCTTACGGGAAACATACTTGGCTTTAGGAACTCCTGGAGCTTCTGTTGCAGTAGGCGTAGAGAAAATGAAGGAAGCAGCATTAGCGATCGCAAACGATCCTAATGGAATTACCAGAGGTGATTGCAGCGCTTTGATGTCTGAAGTATCAGGTTACTTCGATCGTGCAGCAGCATCAGTAGGATAAACCTTAATCGTAAGGTTTAATTCTGGGCTTTAACTCTGAACTTTAATTCTCAGCGCTCAATATATTTGTCAGTAAGACAAAATAAATTTCAACCAAAAAATTTTGTGAAAAGGGAGATACCAAACCAATGAAAACCCCTCTAACCGAAGCGGTCGCAGCTGCTGATTCTCAGGGTCGTTTCTTAAGCAGTACCGAAATGCAGGTTGCTTTTGGTCGCTTTCGTCAAGCTGGTGCAAGCTTAGAAGCAGCAAAGAGCTTAAGTTCCAATGCTCAGCGTTTGGCTGAAGGTGCAGCTCAGGCTGTTTACAGCAAATTCCCTTACACCACTCAAATGCAGGGTCCTAACTATGCTTCCACCTCTACAGGTAAAGCAAAGTGTGTGCGTGACATTGGTTATTACCTACGCATGGTTACTTACTGCTTAATTGTAGGTGGTACAGGTCCAATGGATGACTATCTAATTGGTGGTTTAGCAGAAATCAATAAGACCTTTGATTTATCTCCTAGTTGGTATATCGAAGCTCTAAAGCATATCAAGAGTAATCATGGTTTAACCGGAGATCCTGCGGTTGAAGCTAATTCTTACCTCGACTATGCTATTAACTCTTTAAGCTAAATTGGCTTAATTTAGCCCGGAGAGGCAAATAGCTTTTTGTTGTCAGACTGGGAGTTATTTGTCTTTCCGGGCTTGTTGTATCTAGCTTGTTGTATTTAAAAATTACAGGTTCATTTTTTTACTTTTGGCTTAGTAAGGATTTAGGATTAAATATTTAATAGGAAGTATTGTAAATTATTTAATCAAAAATCTTTAATTGAAAATCTTTAAATTAGAAATTTAATTCACAAATATTTATCTTATATATTTGATACTATTTGTAACTTAATAAATATATAAATACTGGTAATTTAACCTATTTATTTTGTTTTATTTATTTTACTGATTTATTTTTCTTCCTCATGGCAAACTCTTATCAAGACTAGATTATGGTATCCGCTAAAGAGGAAAATATCGGCACAGAATCTTTAACAATAGAGCAAGCGATCGCTAATCTTGAGAGTCCAGATTTGGGATTGCGTTTTTATGCAGCGTGGTGGTTGGGTAGATTTAAAATCCAAGAGCAAGCAGCAGTCACAAAATTAATTCAAGCACTCAAAGACGAGGATGATAGAACTCCAGAAGGTGGCTATCCTTTGCGGAGAAATGCAGCTAGAGCATTAGGTAAAATAGGTAACTCCGAAGCGATACCGGCTTTAATAGAGTCTTTAGATAGTACCGACTTTTACGTTAGAGAAGCAGCAGCACAATCCTTAGAAATGTTGGGTGACCCCTGTTGCGTCCCTAACTTGGTGAAATTGCTTCAAAAAGGATTATCAGGTGAGGATTTGGTATCCGAGCAGCCAGATTTTTCTCAACCTTACGATTCCATAATAGAAGCTTTAGGGACTCTGGGTGCAACTTCAACTATTCCCTTCATAAAACCCTTTTTAGTGCATCCTGTTAAACGTATCCAGTATGCAACACAAAGAGCAATGTATCAGTTGACTAACGAAGTTGTGTATGGGGAGATGTTATCTCAAGCGCTATCGGGAGAGGACCTACAGCTAAGACGTGCTGCACTATCAGATTTAGGAGCAATAGGTTATCTACCAGCAGCAGAAGCAATTTCTCAAACTTTAGCAGAAAATAGTTTAAAGTTAATAGCTCTTAAGGGACTTTTAGAGCAGGAAGTTAAAGGTACAGATTCTCATGTATTATCTGATGATGCAGTGCGGGTGATGAACTTGATGGATTCTTTATTGTAGAAACAAGCAAAATCAAGATAAAAATCAAGAATTTCAAGGAAAGATACAGTAAAGGCGATCGCTAATGACTGACATTCAAAAATTAATTAATACTGTCGAAGAAGCAGACTCAGCGAGTAAACTATTAGATGCAGTTGAAGAATTAGCAGCAGCAAAATCCCCAGCAAGCACACCCAATTTGATTGCAGCTTTGAGTTATAACAATCCAGGTGCAGCTGTCGCAGCAGTAGATGGACTCATCGGTATAGGTAAACCAGCTGTTAAACCGCTTTTGGAATTAATCGATGCACATAATTATACAGCAAGAGCTTGGGCTATTCGAGCCTTGGCAGGTATTGGGGACCCTAGAGGATTAGAAACTTTGCTTGATGCAGCAGACAATGATTTCGCTCTGAGCGTCCGTAGAGCAGCAGCTAGGGGATTAGGTACGGTTCTTTGGGATGAAATGGTACCAGAAGGAGTAAAAGCTGCACAAATCAAAGTTTTAGATGTATTAATGAGAGTGTGTAAAGACCCGGAATGGGTAGTACGTTATGCAGCAGTTAGCGGGTTAGAAAATTTAGCTCAATCAACCTTTAATACTTACGTAGAGTTAGTATTAGAGGTTGACAAGTACTTCTTAGAATTATTAGAGACCGAAGAAAATCTTACAGTCCAAAGTCGTATAAAGTTAGCATTGCAAAGATTGCAGCAGTTAACCATCGAGAGGGAATTAAAAAGCAATTCTCAATCAGAGGAAGAGGAAAAAGAGAAGTCTCACCGTGGGGGAGGTAGACGTTAGGAAAACTCAGAGTTCATTATATTTTTATAGGACTTACGCAAAAGCAACGTAATTCCGTCATTACCTTAGCTAGCGCTACACTATGTGAACATGTAGGGTTCCGCTAGGACTTTCCGTTTGCGACGTATAAGCTCTGTCGAGCAGACTTCGTCCTAAGCGTAGATATGCCGTTAGGCTTTACGCAAAAACTCTGAGATTGCTTCCCTACACTATGTGACCTTTGCTTCGGACAAATCTTCATTGCGTAAGTCCTGTTTTATTCTAAATTTTGATTCTCTCCTCATAAGCGATCGCATTAGACCCTAAATTATCTGTAAAACGATAGGATTATCACATTATCTTAAAAAAATTATTCACGAATCAGACAAAATTTATACTTGGGTTCATCTTCTGGCTGACATCTTTGTTGCACTTTTACTAATACACTTAGTTGATTATCATCAGTCGAATCAACTTTACGGTCATGAAATCTATCAAATTCTACCATTCCTGTAGCACCTTGGGTAGAAAAATAAGGACTACTCAGTTCTTCATAAATACCTTGACGAGTCGAATTATCTTGCAACTTCTGTAATGCTGCGACAATAGCTTGAGTTGCGTCATAAGCAGTTGCAGTTCTCCAATTTATAGATTGAGTTCCCCAAAGTTTTATAGATTTATTTTTAAAAGATTGTTCGGTACGGTCAATATGGGTTGGTACAGAAAGAACTAAATTTTCAGTCTGATTACCAAATGTAGATGATACATTATCAGGGTTATAAAGGGAATCTCCACCCAGTAAAGGTTTTTTATATCTAGAAATGATTAATGAAGCTTTGGTGGCTTCTTCTGTACCGATAGATAGCATCAGAAACTTTACATTATCACCTATCGGGCAACTGTTAATTTCAGATTTTGCCAAATCACACTCTGTTAATTTTCCAGAAGCATACTTATCCTCAAATGACTCTTTCAAGGAAGTGCTATAGGATTTGTTAGAATTATAGAAAATTCCTGCATCTCCAGAACCAATATTCTGTCTGATATACTCAATCAAATCTGCTGCTGCGATCGCATCGTTAGGTGCTGTGCGGAAAACATATTTACTTAAATTATACTTGTATTGGGAATTATTATCAGCTTGAGGCTTTCTAACAGCAGTACTGGTAGGAGAGATTGCAACAAGCTTTTGCTCTTGATAAATTGATGCTGCTGCTAAGGTCGCATCACTGGTAAAATGACCTATGACAGCTAATATGTTGCCATTAAATCCACTGTCACCAGGAATCTGATTCTTCGCAAGCTGTGTAGCTACTTTTGGAGATGTATTTTCTGTTTCTGGGTCAGAGTTATTTTCATCCCTAGCGATGACTACTTGTAAAAGTCTTCCTTCTATACCATCTTGATTATTTAATGTTTCCTGAACAGAGGCAACACCGCGCAAAATTTCTTCTGATATATTTGTGTTGCGGACTCTATTTTTACCAGGAATGACGGTTGCTATGGTAATAGGATTACCTTCTATATTAGCCTTAGCATTATTAAGAAATATTAATGTTTCTGGGTCAATAGGGCACTGATTGGTTGCTTGTCTAGATAAATTTGTAGCTGTTTGAAACTTTTGTTTGGCTGCATCATATCTTTGGTTTTTAAAAGCTTTCATGCCTTCTTGCTTTTCCTGCAAAGCTTGCTGACATAGGGTGGTACTAAATTTTTTTTCTTGTAGTAAAGATTCTTCACCCCTACTAAAAAAGGTTTCAGGTACTAAGACAGGTTCTTTTCCTCCAGATAATAATAATGTATATACACCTGCACCGACTAATAAGGAAAACATACCTCCTGCAACCCATAGCAACTTTTTAGTTGGATTTTTCGTGTGATTAGTTTGATTATTTTGATTGATTTGATTATTAGAAGAATTAGCTGAAGAACTAGACCCTATAGAAGCAGGGGATGAGTTAGTAGATATTGGCACAGAAGAGGGATTAGAAGGAGATGATAAGGGTTGAGGAGTAAGATTGTTGAATTGAATACTAGAAAAAGTATTAATAACTTCATCAGCAGACTGATACCTATCTTCTGGTTGGACAGATAGCATTCGGTCTAACATGTCTGCAAATTGAGAGTTGACATTGGTTAAACTCCGCCAATTCCAGGTATGAGTATGATATTCTCTTAACTGCTGGACATTCCTACCAGCCAGTAGACAAACACAAGTTGCAGCTAAAGAGTATAAATCTGATGAAGCAGAAATTGGTTTCCCGACCATTTGTTCTGGTGGTGCAAAATCTGGAGTCCCAATCACAACTGATTGAGCTGTAGGGACTCCGGTAACTACTACTTGCTTAACTGCACCAAAATCTATCAGATAAAGACGACCACTACGGGTAATTGCCTGGGAATGATTACCCCTAAAGCTTCGCATAATATTAGAAGGTTTAATATCTCTATGTATTACTCCTTCACTATGAATATACCTGAGAATCTCCAAGAGCTGCTGCATAATTTTGACAACTTCCGTTTCCGAAAATTGTCCTTTTTGATTTAATTCCTGAGCTAAATTTTGACCATCTATAAAATCCTGTACTAGATAAAAAAAAGTACTTTGCTGATTTGCATTTACAGTAGATTCTTGGAGGTCCCGGGGTGCTTCCACTCTTGTAAAAGCCCATGCACGAGGAATTTGTGAGTGTGCCAGTTGCCCTAAAACACTGGCTTCTTTGCGAAATAATCTTTCGATATCTGCTAACTGAGACTCTGTTGCAGAAACTCTGGGATGTAACTGTTTAATCACCCGTAATGGTAAATCTGGAAATTTCAAATCTCGTGCTAAAAAAGTCCTACCGAATCCACCCCTCTCTGTTTCTGGAACTAATGGTCTGAGTGGAACAAAAGATTTCTCTAAAATTAAAGGCATTCCACAATTTGCACAAAATCTTTGTTTAATAGGTTTGGTATAAAGATTTTTTTCAGGAATTGTGTTTACAGGGTCTTGACAATTTGGACGAGTACAATAAACTTCTACTAAAGGATTACCACTAACCATTTATTAACCTTCACAAGTTACTGTTATTCTGATAGCTACACATCAGGTATACTTTTTTACTTAAAATCTATAAATATTATAGATAGAATAGTATTATTAGATACCTGTAGTTAATTTTACGCATGAAGTTATTCACGCAATTATTTTTTTTCTTAAATATTTTGTTGAGTATGTGTTGTTAATTCATGAAGATGAGAGCAAAGCTCCATAAGCTATGGGGAATTAGAGGAGTCTTAAAGCTTGGCATGCTTGACTTATGATTGCGATCGCATAAGTCAAGTCTTAACAAAATAAATAACATCGACCCCCAATGACTCTTCTGAGTCAAAGATAGGGGAGCAGTTACTTAGATAAGGTTTTATATTTCATTGACCGACTCTACTTAGGGGTAACTACTGAATATAAGTTTTAATAGGATTTTTAATATAATACTTAGTAGTGTTCTGACAAATATAATTTGACATCATAAAATTATCCCAAAGCAGTATTTGCACTTATCTAATTTAATGTATAAAATAAAGCTTTTTTTCAATTCATGTCAAGCTTTATGTCCAGAACTTAGGTACGGATTAGGTGTTTACGTGATTACGACCATAGAAAAGTATAAGCTTTACTAAGCAGATTAAAAGATTACAAAAATCCTTTGAATTTGGATGAAATTATCCCATGATTCAGGAACGCCATATAATCTATAGAAAATAGCGATTTTCAGGGTGCTGTGGTGGACTTTTTGATTGGATGTGCAGTTTGGGCTTATAAAGAGTGGATAGGAGACTTTTATCCCCCCAAAACCCAAGCTAGAGATTTTTTAAAACTATATAGCGATCGCTTTTCTACGGTTGAGGGTAATACTACTTTTTATGCGGTTCCAAAACAGGATACCGTGATTCGTTGGAGGGAGGAAACATCTGCTGATTTTCGATTCTGTTTGAAGTTACCTAAAAGTATAACTCATCAAAGTTCCCTGAAAGCAAATATCCCTACAGCATTAGAATTTGTGGAAAGGATGAGACCCCTAGGAGCAAAATTAGGACCTATGTTTGCTCAGTTACCCCCTAGTTACTCTCCTAAATTGATAGACGACTTAACAACATTTCTGGAAGCTTGGCAGGAAACAGAACTAGAATTAGCATTAGAAGTACGTCACAAAGCTTGGTTTCAAGAACCTCACCAGAGCAACTTAAAAAAGTTACTCGAAAGGTTTAATGTAGGAAGAGTGCTCCTAGATACTCGTCCCATCTACGAATGTGAAGATGATCCACAACTGTATTCAGAACGTAAAAAACCTCAACTTCCGGTACAATTTACCGTCACATCCTCCTTTGTATTAATTCGGTTTATCTCTCATCCCAACTTATCTAATAATCAACCATATATGGAAGAATGGGCAATTTATATTAAAAAGTGGTTAGAAGAAGGGAAACGAATTTATCTATTCATTCACTGTCCCCTGGAAGAAAAATCTCCCACAAATGCTCGTCATTTCCATGAGATACTAAAAGAGTTTGGTACTAAGATTCCATCTTTACCTAAATGGAATAATATAGATAACTCTCCGACACAATTGAGTTTGTGGTAAAAACTCAATAACAGGACTTACGCAACGAAGACTTGTCATTGCGACCGAAACTTCGTTTCGGGAAGCAATCTCAGGAACTTTGGGATTACGTCGCAAACGGAAAGTCCTAACGGACATGCTACGCAAACGGTCTCGGACGGAATTACATTGCTTTTGCGTAAGTCCTAAATAAATAACTATCAATCACCATAGACCCGTCCAACAATTTATAATCCTTTTATCGCAAGATTTTGAGTGTTTATAGCGTTTTCTAATCTAGTGAGGTACATTTTTTAATATGTTAGTCCTGATATACAAGATTCGTGTGTATCTCAATTGCCTGAAAAATGCTATATATGTATATTCACAACCAACATAGCAATAAGGATTAGAGATAGTTAATAATAATTTAGAGGCGAAAAAATATAATTTTAGATTTTGAACGAAAATATTATTTATTATACTATTAAAAATCTAAGAGCTAAACATAGTAATAATTTCGTCTTCTATCAATTTAATTTTTTATTCCGTTTTTACGCTAATTTAATTTATGAACGGGTCTCATCCATTAACCATCACTAACCTCAATGAAAACCACATCCTTACCAACCTGGTCAAAAGCTCTATCAAAACCAGCAGAGGAATTTCTCCCTACTAAATTAGAGGTTATCTCAGGAAAAATCCCCCCAGGACTGCGAGGAAGTTTGTATCGTAATGGTCCTGCAAGATTAGAAAGGGGTGGTATTCACGTAGGACACTGGTTTGATGGAGATGGGGCAATTTTGGCTGTACATTTCTTAGGTGATGGTACTGCAACTGGTGTCTACAGTTATGTACAAACAAAAGCTTATCAAGCAGAATCCCAAGCCGGTAAACTACTGTACAATAACTATGGAATGACTGCACCAGGAGGGATTTGGAATAGTTGGTTCAAACCAGTTAAAAATGCTGCAAATACTTCAGTTTTAGCATTACCAGATAAGCTACTTGCTCTATGGGAAGGTGGTAAACCCCATTATCTAGATTTAAAAGAACTGACAACCTTAGGGGAAGATTGTTTAGGTGAACTCAACGATAAAACACCATACTCAGCACATCCAAAAATTGACCCACTCACCGGAGAAATTTTTAACTTCGGAATTACACCAGGAAGAAATGCAACTTTAAATATATATAGAAGTAATGTATCTGGAAATATCAAGCAAAAAACAACCCATCAGCTTGATGGTGTACCCTTACTCCACGACTTTGCTTTTGCAGGGAAATATTTAATCTTCATTATTCCCCCCGTCAGATTAAAACTACTAAGTGCATTATTGGGTTTAAATAGTTTCAGCGAAGCTATGACCTGGAAACCCGAATTAGGAACCCAGATATTAGTTATTGACCGCAACACTTTAGATATAGTCAATCGTATTCAGACAGAAGCTTGGTATCAATGGCATTTTGCCAATGCTTATATAGATAGCGGTACAATAGTAGTAGATTTTGCTAAATACCAAGATTTTCAGACCAATCAATATCTCAAAGAAATAGCCACAGGAGAAACACATACCCTCGCAAAAAGCCACCTATCGCGAGTACATATTAGTCCCCAAGCAAATAAAGTCACCCAAATCTCAGACATCTTAGATAAACACTGCGAATTTCCCAGCGTTCCATCCCAATACGTTGGTCAAAAATCTAACCGTACATATCTAGCGATCGCTCAACCCCAAACAGATATGAGTAAGGAGCTATTGAACGGGATTGCTTGTTTTAACCATGAAACAGAAACTCTTACCGAAGCCAATATCGGTGATAATATCTATCCTAGCGAACCAATCCATGTAAATGACCTAGATGACCCCAATCAGGACTGGATATTAACAGTAGTCTTCGATGGAAACTCCGAATCTAGCGAAGTTTGGATACTTGATGCTCAGAAATTGGACGAAGAACCAGCTTGTAAGTTAGGATTACCTAGCATTATTCCTCCAGGATTTCACGGAACTTGGAAAAGTAATGCATGACTGTATTTATACAGCATCTATATATCAGGCAAATCTACTTTTCATGCTCAAAACAATTCCTATTGCAACTATTCGAGAAAGCTTTCCACCCAATCATAATAACTATCGATGTTTTGACAACTGTCATAATCATCCCTTCGACTATCAAGCAAATACATTTCAATTAATTAATGCATGGTGGTTAGCAGAAACAGCATTATTGTCTTACGAAGAACCAGAACTTGCGATCGCATCTTTTTGGAAAATAGGTCTTTGTGTAAAGTTTTTTAGCAAAGATAATGTACAGTGTTACGTTGCTCATAACGATAATTTTGTATTTGTAGTATTTCGGGGAACCCAGATTTGTAAACCCGGGTTGAGTATTCCTCAGAAAGATATTTGGAAAGAATTCTGGCAAGATATATATTCGGACATCAAAGTGTGTTTAGTAGACTTTGATGATGGTAGCTGCGTTCATCAAGGTTTTTTAGAGGATTTGAATAAAATCTGGTGTGACTTACTTGCACCCTATTTAAAATACCTTTCCCAGGAAAAACCCCAGCGTAGCTTTTGGTTTACAGGTCATAGTCTAGGTGCTGCTCTTGCGACTTTAGCAGCTTATAGATACCCTAATTTTCACGGTTTATATACCTTCGGTTCTCCATTGGTAGGAGATAAAGTTTTTCAAAATAATTTCTGCAGAAAGGGCTTTAGTAGAAAGACTTATCGTTTCGTAAACAATAACGATATCATTGCACGCATACCATCTATTGCACCTCATATCGCTGATGGTCGGAGTATGAAAAAATATCGTCATGTAGGACAACTCAAATATATTGATTCCCGGGGTAATATTTCTAATAATTCCATTTTACTAGAAAGATTAGCCGATAACTTCCGGGGTAGCTTCGAGCATCTTTTCGATGCTATTAGCGATATAGTAAAAGGCTGGGTTATTCCCATAGATCATATCGCCGACCATGCAGCAATTTACTATGTTATCAAGATTTGGAATCAATATCAGGCATCTTTAAAGTAAAAAGTAAAAAGTAGGGGTTTAGCATGCTAAACCCTTACCCATATTTATTCCTACACCGAATCAAAAAATGATAAAACATATTCAATGGTAGAGAAGTTTCATGAAATGTCTCTACGGAGGTTTACCTGTTGCATTGTTTAATCAAATTAATATAATCAAATTGATATTAGACTATAAAGATATAAAAATACTATGTCTGAATAATAATCCTGGAATTTTACCCAGAGAAAAAATGAATATCTTTGAAATAGCCACATATCACGATACAACCGATGAAGAATACGCTCAAATCTCTAAATTTAAGCTGTATTCGGATTTAAGTGTCAAATATTCCTGGTGGGTTCCTCAAGCAAATAGCTTTAGTCAGGAAACTAGGGATTTCCAAGAGTTACCCGAAAAAGTACAAGTAGAATTAGCGAAAATTGCCCAAAAACATCAAGATTACCATCGATTATCATCTAACGTCCGAGAAACCCTAGAGCATAGTTTGTAACCCACCCAACCCATCTAAAACAATCAGACTCAACGAAATATTAAGTTGTATAGGTAATCATATCTATAGGTTGTTAAAGTTGGAAGTAGTTGGTTTGCCGTAAATTAACCAATCATTACAGGGTGTGTGTGCGAAGGAACGCGTTTACATACCCTGTCCACATATCGAAGGAAGAAATAGAAGGAAGAAATAGAAGCAAGAAATAGCAAGAAAAAAGATATTTAAGTCAACCAAAGATAATTTTTGATACACTCTTTGGTAAAAGTACCAATCCCAAGTACATGGTATCAACTTCTAAATTAGATAAAGCTACATCAGATAGAGAGTTAATTAAAAATTTATACAATGCCTTTGACCCATTTCGACCTTTACCCGCAGGAGACCCAACTTATGTAGATTGTCGGGAAGTGCGTGGTGATGGGGATATTTTGAAGGACTTGGGAAATCGGATTCAACTTTCCCAGAGTAAAACTTGTCAGCTATATTCCGGTCATCGGGGTGCTGGTAAATCTACGGAATTACTGAAGTTAAAACAAGACTTAGAAAATAATCATTTTTACGTGGTTTATTTTGCTGCAGATGAGCAAGATATTGAATCGGAAGATGCACAGTATACCGATATTTTACTCGCTTGTACTCGTCACATTTTAGAAGGATTGAAAAATAGCGCAGACCCCAAACCACTATTAGACTGGTTAAAAAGTCGTTGGGACGATATCAAAGACTTAACCCAAACCAAAATTTCCTTTGATGGATTGAGTGTAGAAGGACAAATATCCCAGTTCGCGAAACTGACTGCAAATCTGAGAGCAGAACCTAACCTACGTCACAAAATTAGAAAGAAAGTAGACCCCTGCACAGTTACCTTAATTCAGGTTTTAAACGACTTTCTCAAAGCAGCAAAAAAGCAACTTCCTAACAATTGTAAAGAATTAGCCGTAATCGTTGACAACTTAGATCGAATTGCACCAATTATCAGCGACGATCATCAAAAGACCAATCATGAAGAAATATTTCTTGACCGTAGCGAACAACTCAAAGCTCTTGATTGTCACCTGATTTATACCGTACCCATCTCATTAGTTTACTCTCCACGGGGAACCGATGTTAGGGACATTTACAGCGATACTCAGGTCTTACCAATGATTATGGTACGAACTCCCGACGGTAAAGTTTATCAACCGGGTTTGGATAAAATCAAAGAAATTATCGCTAAAAGCAATACCTTTGCCAAAAAAAGAGGCTACAAAAATTTTGGCAAAATTGGCAAAATAACCGGCACATAAACTTTTCGCTAAAAAGATGGTTTAGACTCTCAAACCCTTTATCCTACGTAAAATATGCTAAAAAAGCCTTGTGAGAAATCCGGAAGGAATTTTTAGGGCTAGTTGTTTTTGCCCAACTTCGGAGAAATGGGGGTTTGAGCATCAACTCAGCCTCGTAAATTGGCGAAGGTATTGTAAAAGAGTAAATCAATTTACAACTTTTCTAGACATCGACACAGAAATATTTGACAGTCCCGAAACCTTCAATCAACTGTGTTTAATGAGTGGAGGACACGTACGAAACTTGCTATTGTTAACTCAAGACGCGATCGCTAGAACCGCACAATTACCAATTTCTCAAAGAGCAGTCAGAAGAGCAATCACCGAAGCACGAAATACCTACCGTCAAACCGTAGAACACAGTCAGTGGGATTTACTCGCAGAAGTATTTCGTTCCAAGCGAGTAATTAACGATAATAAGTATCGCAGTTTATTGTTTAATCGCTGTCTGCTGGAATATCGTTATTTAGACGAAGACGAAGAAATTCAGCGTTGGTGCGATGTTCATCCTTTGATTAAAGGGATTCCAGAATTTAAAGAGTTAGTCAAGAAAAATCAATCATAATATCATGTTTGGTTAAAAAATTATCATATCTACGGGGTCTAAGTGAGGAGTAATAAGTAAGGGGTAAGTTGAACTTACATTTTTAAACTCACATTTGTTTAATTTTATAGTAGTTATTTATAAATCTTTCCTGAAAAGAAAATAAATGATTAATCACAACACCATTTGGAGGGGGTTTGGGGGACGTAACCGTCCTCCCAATCGGGGGTTTGGGGGAGAATCCCCCATTCTTAATCTGTTTTTACTACTTGATATATCGGAACAAAATTAATCAGAGCGAC
>ERZ1740062.50-NODE-50-length-89927-cov-15.378627_pt1 | contig 89927 bp, 60 predicted proteins | sample MGYA00581741_ERZ1740062 | MGnify/ENA primary metagenome ERZ1740062 (study PRJEB43018, sample SAMN04849747) | marine metagenome | isolation source: floating plastic debris | place: Pacific Ocean | collected 2008-09-01 | study: EMG produced TPA metagenomics assembly...
TTGGCGTAATGATACCACTGGAGAGAATGCTATCTGGACAATGGATGGTACAACTGTAGAGCAATTCTCTTCCATCGATACTTTAGCAGATACTGATTGGAATATAGTCGGTACTGGTGATTTTGGTGGTGATGGAAATGCTGACCTGATGTTCCGCAATCAGAACTTAGTTGATCCTAGCAACAATGCTATCTGGCAGATGAATGGTCCTGTAGCGTTAGATCAGTCTTACATTGAGGCTGTTTAAGTTTGGATTAGGTTTAGGTTAAGCAATTTGATTTGATTTAATTTAATTTGATTTAATTTAATTTAATCTACAATCTTAGAGACGTAGCAATGCTACGTCTCTATCTTTTTCAGAGGATATTCAAGGTTACTCAAGAAAATAGATATTCAATCTTTATATTTATTCGGAGACTATTTTTTCTACCTCCTGACGAGCGGGATATAGTAAGTGATTAGAACAAGCTTTTCGATATGCTGTTATTGAGTCTTCTATATTTCCTAAGGATGCTAGAATTTTACCTTGCCAGTAATAACCATTGGCTATATCAAATTTTGATAGCTGATGGGAATAATTCAGAGCAATCTTCCACCAGCGATCGCTATTAATATTGTCGTTTAATTGTTGATAACTTTTTCCTAGCCAGAATGCTGCAACAATTAATCTAGGAGTAGCAATTGATGTAAGGCTATTATCACCCGTGGATAATTTCTGCCATCCCTGTTTGATAATTTCTATTGCTTGATAATATTCTCCAGAAGAAGCTAAAATCCCTCCATGATCAAACCAAGTACTACTTAAATCAGGTTGAAGTTTGATAGCTTTAGCCGATAAAGTATAGCCTTTTTGAATTTCCTGAAAATAGTCTACCAATATCTTTCCAGCTATTGTCCATACACTAGGGCGATCGCTAAATAAATTTAGCATTTGATGAATAATCTCAGGTAATAAATTTATCTCTCCAGAGGCTGGTAAAATCTCGCATAATGCTCGGTATATTTCGCAGTCCTGGGGATAAAGCTTGTATGCTTGCATTATGGCTTTTGTTGCTGCTTGATTATTTCCCGTGTGAAACAGACAGACTGCATAGTAATACCAACCCAAAGGGTTTTGGGGATATTCTGAAACAAAGTTCTCTAGAATAGATCTTCCTCTTTCCCACTTCCCTCGAAAAATATAGTAATAGCTTAGGGAGTTATAGACGAATGCTGCTGCTGGTGCTATTTTGAGGGCATGTCTAATTAGCTGCTTTGTATATTTACCGGTTTTACCATGAACTAATTTCATACGACAGCGCAAATCAGCCATCCGCTTCAATACTTGTATATCCTGCGGTGCTATTTCCAAAGCTTTTTGCAAATACTCTTTTGCTGTCTGGATGTCTCCTAATTCTAAAAGAGCATCATGAGTATAGATAAATCTAATAATCTTTTGAGTAATATCTGAGGTATTTTGTAATGAATCTGCTCTGAGAGCTTTGAGAGCTTTATGAGGAGCTTCCAAAGCCATTTGAGCTTTTGCTAAAGCATACCAATGTGCATTATTTGATGGTTCTAGAGATGCTGCGGATGCAAATTCAATAGTAGCTTGATAATACTTATGATTAGTAATTTCAATTAGTCCTTGGAGATGTTTTCGCGAAGCAAGATTATCAGAAGAATTTAAACTGCTTTGGTAAAGCTTAATAGCTTCTGATTCTCTACCCATAAAATGTAGTATTTTTGCTAACATTAGCTGTACATTTATTAGCTGGGGTTGCTGCTTGATGACTAAATAATATTGGGCGATCGCTTCGTTCCACAAACCTTGTAAACATAGTATTTGTGCAAGCTCTAAGCGTTTTTTCCAACCTTTCGGATGTTTACGTATATACTCTTTTAAAGTTTTAAGCTTCTGCTGCTGACGAATTGGTTTACTATCTACATTAAGATAAGCATTTATCTCCACACCAGAGGAGTGGGGGATAGATACCATCCATGTGGTAGTGTTTCCAGACATATTACACCCACCTGATAATCTATTTTTTGATCTATTTTTTGGTTCGTATCCTCGTTTAATATTGATTTGTCATTTTCTAAGACATATGTATCGGAATTAAAATCGAAAGTTTCTAATTCTTGCCATTTCTCTAATGAACTGTTTATAAGTTCAGTATCTAAGCTTTCAGAATCTGATTCAAAACCTGACTCAAAACCTGATTCAAAACCTAATAAATACTGATTTATCTGTTTGCGTAAAATTTTTCTAGCTTGTTGAACTCTCTTGCGAATATTCTCTTGAGAAAGTGTAAGTAGTTGTGATATTTCCAAATATGAATAATTTCTACAACAGCGTAAAACAAATGGAATTCTTATTTTTGCAGGCAAAGTTCCAATTGCATTATGAATAAAATTTAACAGTTCCTTCGTCACAAGGTCTTTTTCTGGAGATTCACAGCAGCACGGAGTTGTTATATGTTGATATTCATTTAGTGAAAATCTAATGCTGGTGTAATGCTTCCTCTCTCTATTTCTTTGTCTATGCAAATCAACACAAAGATTATAGACTAATTTAGTTAACCATAACTTGACATTAAAAATCTTTTCTTGATTTTCCGGGAACTTTTCCCATCCTTTCAGCATCGCTTGAGAAAGTGCTTCTTCTGCCTCATCTGGATTGCCATTCATCCATTTTAAACAGCAATTATAAAAATAGTCTTGATATTGCTGCCAAAATTTCCAAAATAAATTTTTATCTTGTAAATCTATATTTCGTAAATATATTTGTTCAAATGAATTATTTTTGTTTTTATTTTTATTCACATTTGAACTTATTTTTAGTAATCCTTTAGAAGATTCTGAATAGATGCAAAATTCCTGATTATACATACACTAATTTTAGAGATAGTGTTGAAGAACAACCTGAAGAAAAATTATTTCTACAGTTAATAAATTGATATTAATGCTCCTCATCTAATACAAGTACCAATATATAATTTGAAAATCAAACCTGGTGTATCTATAACTTCAATGTATTTGCTATAACTAGGTATATATAGACATACTAATTAAAGCTACAGTATTTAAGTTCGCTATCCCCTGTCAGGAAATCAATAATCCCCAAGGAAATGAATAAAAGTAGAAAATATTATCTAAATAAGCATTTCAAAAATTGGAAAGTAATAGTTATTCTTCTAATGCTTTTATTTTGTTTCTTTTCATCACCTGTGGTAGCGCAGTCTTCACAAACTAATTTTTTTCCTGTAACTGTTGATGGAAGACCTATTTTTAAGCTAAAAAACTTCAAAGACAAGACAGCACAAACACGGGGAAAAAGAGTAAATGAGATTCTACAGGAAGTAATACAATCTGAGAAAACAGCAAAAGTAAAAATTGAAAAAGAAGGTAAATCGCCGATTATTCGGGTTAATGGTAAGTATTTATTAACAGTAACTCAAGACGATGCTAATCCGAATAGTCCTAAAGAACAGTCTGAAATTTGGAGAGATAAACTCACTAAAGCCATAGAAAGAGCACGTGAAGAGAGAACAACAGAGTTTATCCGTAGTAGAATTCTATACAGTATTGCTATTATTATTTTTGCAGTCATTGGTCATAGATTTTTAGGTCATTTATTACAGCTGCTTCGTGCTCGAATTACCCCTTTACTCGATATTGGAAGTGATTCATCTGATGAACAACAACATCAAATGTTCAATTTGCTTTCAAAAGGTATTTTATTTTTACTACAAACAATATTATGGGTAGGAATAACTCTTTATATTGCTAATTTATTTCCCTTAACCAGTCAGTGGAGTTTTGACATAATTAGTAATATTATTATTGCTCTGAGTTCACCTATCGTGGGAGCATCCACTTTTGGAAGAAACGTGATTATTGGTGAGCGGAAATCCAGTTATATCGTTGGTTTAAAAAAGTATATCCGCCGAAAGTGGATGCTCCCCCTATCGTTTCCCCAGGACAAAACAATTATTCTATTATTGACTTATTACTGTTGATAGGTTTATTCTTTGGAGTATTTATAGGTTCTACTACAGCAACAAACTTGTTACGTTCCCGCGTTTTGAATTTTTTACGAATTAGTCGGGGAGCACAAGAAGCGATCGCAGTTATATTTAAATATGCATTGGTTGCTATTGCAACTGTAATTCTTTTACAAGTTTGGGGAATAGATTTAAGTTCTTTAGCAATACTTGCAAGTGCTTTGGGTGTGGGTATCGGTTTTGGTTTCCAGGATATAGCTAAAAATTTTGGTAGTGGAATAGTTTTGATATTTGAGCGTCCAATCCAGGTAGGTGATTTTATTGAAGTCGGTAATTATATGGGAAATGTAGAAAGTATTGGTGCTCGCAGTGTAACTATTCGGACTTTGGATAGAATTTCTATTATTGTACCTAATTCTCGATTCTTAGAGTCAGAGGTGATTAATTGGAGTCATCATAACCCAATTTCCCGGATTCACTTACCAGTTGGTGTTTCTTACAGTTCTAACCCTCATGATGTCAAAAAAGCACTCTTAGAAGCTGCTGATAACTATCCAGAGGTGATAAGAGTCCCTCAACCCCAAGTATTTTTCATGGGTTTTGGTGATAATTCTCTTGATTTTGAGTTACTAGTATGGATAAATAAACCTTCTCTTCAAGCACTAACTAGAAGTGACCTCAACTTTCGCATAGAAGCATCACTACGAAAACATAAAATCGAAGTTCCTTTTCCACAAAGAGATTTGCACGTACGTTCTGGAGAATTACCTCTGAAACTTTCATCAGATGTTGAAGAAGCTTTGATACGTATGTACAAAGGTCACAGTAGTCAAATGTAGAAAAAATTATAAGTCCCTGGAAAAAATTAGTCCAATATTTTTCAGATTGGGAACAGGTGTATCTAAATCAATAATTTATACATACAATATACATAAAATTACTGTGACGAACCTGAGGATTCTAAAGATGGTTCTATGGGAATAACAGAAGAAGATTGATTTGTATTGTTTTTTTGAACTGGTACAACTACTGATGGGGATTTAACCCGTTTCGGTTGCTTATTTACCGGTTTTGATGGCACAATTACCGAGTTTGGAGGTAATTTTCTAGATTTATTTCCAGATGATGAAGGTTGGCGATTGTCTCGATATCTTCTCAGTTTATCTACTAGAGATGGAGACTGTTTAACTTTTGGTCTTTTTGTTTTGGAAGTATTACTGCTTGACGGATTTGAAGAATTAGAAGAACGCGATCGCACAGGTGTGGGTCTGGTATTATTCGTAGATCGTTTTCTGGAATTTGTAGGATTTTCAGAATTTTTACGAATAGAATTATTACCTTGGGAAGCTTTCTTAGAGGTACTCTGAGAAGTTCTAGAAGTATTAGAGTTACTACTTCTAGATTTTGCTGATGTGTTATTTTTACCGGAAACTTTTCTACTTTTTTGTTTACGATTAACTCTAGCTGAGTTAGAGGAAGCAGAGTTTCTACGTTTGTAACTTCTTCTTCTTATGGTTTTAGTAGATTTTTTCGCATTCGTAGCATTTGTGTTAGAAGTCGCTTCTGCTGTTGGAGATGGAGATAATGAGGGAGTAACTTCTGTTTGTGGTTCTTCTGTTACGGTTTCCTGAAAAGCATCATTACTACGATTCTCTACTACAGGTTCTGATAACTTACTCTCCGTTCCAGGTATCATTTTAGTAATACCAAAACCTGCTGTAGCTGCAATAAGAGCTACACCAGTTCCGATAAATATTTTCGGTGATAATCCAGAGAACAAAGGTTTTTTAGATATCTTGGTAGATTCTTCTAATGTTTGATTGCTATTACTTACTGTGTGATTACTACCTTTGGGATTATCACCTGTAGTTTTATTAACTATGGTGTTATTAACTACATTATTACCAACTATATACTTCGCTGACTCTTCTTTATCTTTATTTAATTTGACTTTGCCCTGTGTAGTTCTTTTAGGGAAAGCATTTAAATTTTGCTGATTGGACAAGTCAATAGTAGGTGCCATATTTGTGATCACCCCCTGGGGTGCACTAACACCTTTAGCTGGCAATAGCTTTAGCCACTCTACAACACTTTGTGGACGATACTTAGCCTCTACTGCCATTCCACGCATAATAGCTTGATTTACCCCAGCACTTAGATAAGGCTGTAATTCACGGGGAGAAGGCATTTTTTCGCGATCGCGTAGTAATGCGGACGTGGGTATTCTACCTGTAAGTAATGCGTACAAGGTAGATGCTAAACCGTAAATATCTGTAGCTGGACTGCGATGAGCATGAGATAGGTATTGTTCAATGGGAGAATAACCTTCAGATACCATCCCTGTATGAGTTTGTCGAACACCGTTATTAAATTCTCTAGCTATCCCAAAATCGATTAATACTACTTCCTGAGTTCCCCGTCGCAGAATAATATTATCCGGCTTCACATCCCGGTGTAGCAAGTGATTTTGATGTACTACTTGTAACGCAGCACCTATTTGACGAATGTAGTGAATTGCTATTTCTTCCCGTAGGGGTACTCCAGGTAATACAAATGCTTCCCCTAAAGTATCACCGGGGATATACTCCATTACCATATAGGGTAAGCCAGATTCCATAAAGAAATCACTTACTCGTACAATATTTGGATGAATACAGGTTGCTAGTCTTCTTGCCTCATCTTTGAATTGCTGCTGAAATTTGGGAAAATCAGGATGTTTTTGCAAACGCTGATTAATCGTTTTGACAACAATTTCTTGATTTAAGAAGCGATGAGCAGCTTTGTAGGTAATGCCAAAGCCACCTTTACCTATCTCCTGCTTGAGAATATATTTTCCACCCTGCAAGGTTGTACCAGCTAGCATAGCAATTTTAGTATGATAGGTTAGTGATTTGTTTAAAGGTTAGTAATGATAATCTATTTAAAATAATTTGATTAAGTTTTAGATAAAGGCTAGCTGCAAATATAATAAATCCATTTTACTGTCCAAAATCTTGAATTAATTTTATACAGAGCAATTTATATTTTCCAGATAGTGCCAAGATAGTTTACAGAAAAGATATTTTGCACAAGTATTTTGCACAAGTATACATATAGCTTTCAGAAACTATTATTCAATTATAATCTGCTCAAATAGACTAGAAGCCGATTGTCAGATTAATTTAACCCTTGATGCACTCCTGTGTTGGATATATTAATACATTTTTAAATATTTTGGATACCGGGAAATATATTTTGAAGTATATCTTGAAATATATCTTGAAACATATCCTGATAGACCTTTTTTGGCTTAGAAATTAACAGCAGTATATTCCATTTCATAAGAATTCGACAAAAAATCTATTAAAGATAGATAACAATTCATAATTTTTTTTTTGATAACTGTTTAATAATTTTAATTTGATGATAATTTTTCCCAATTTTAGGGTAAATCCAACAAATTCTTAAGATAATCTAATTTTTGTCAGGCTACTAACCAGATATTCATTAAATTTATGCACTGATAAATGCTGCTCAGATAAGAGTTCCAATTTGGTGTGAGAGAGTAACCGTGAATGAATATTACTAATATTTTGCCAATTTGCCAAAAGTATAACCAAAAATATTATTGATTAGAAAGTACAATAGCATACCTGCTGCCAAACTTAGATAGCTTTCTAACCTAAGGTTGGGTTAGAAAGTAGCACTTATACATATACTGTCCGGTTCCCAATTTCTCTTGTCCGTGAAATTCGGTAATTCTTCATAAATATTATTAGTAATAAGACTTGTATAAAGTAACTCAAATCATAGGGTGTTGGTGAGACCTGAAAATTTGAGATGCTAATATCATGTCCGGATAATTAGTTATTATTGTCACATCTGTGCGAAAAACTATAAATTCTCTTTTCCCCTGCTTCCTGTCTTGAAAAGTTCCTCTACTTGGTGAATCCACCCGTGGGGAGGTTCCCTCTGTTGAGTAAAGTGGGGTTCGGTTAAGGGGAGTGGTGTTCGCGAAGCGTCTCCGGAGGAGATACCCGTAGGTGAAACCCCATCGCTTTTGGAATAACTATCAAATGAATAACTATCATAGGACTTACGCAACGAAGATTTGTCATTGCGACCGTAACGTACTGTAGGGAAGCAATCTCAAGATTTCGGCGATTACGTCGCTATCGCTCGTAATGACGGGATTACGTGGGTTTTGCGTAAGTCCTGTATCAATTAAAAGCGATGTCCAATCCCAAAATGTAGCTTACTTTCTCCGCGATCGCTGATACCATAATCTGCACGAATTAATCCTAGAGGAGAATTTAGTCGCAGACCTGCACCATAACCAAATCCTGACCCTGGTTTACCGCTCACTCCTGCTGGGTTTCCAATAACTGTACTACCAGAATTTAAATCTGTGCCGAAATCAGCAAAGAAGACACCACCCAATGAATTTAATACTGGTAGGGGAAAGCGATATTCGGCAGAAGCTAGTACATAGGTACGTCCGCTTGCAACATCACCACCATCATATCCTCTAATGGAGTTAGAACCACCCAAGTTAAAGGTTTCGTAAGGTGGTAAATCACCAAATACTGTACCAGCTTGCACATTAACAGCTAGAACTTGCTGTTTATTGGATTTGAAAACTTCCACTGGAATAAATTGACTATAATTAGCTTGCAAGCGATTCATGGAGATACTACCTTGTCCCAGAGGAATTGATTGCTCAGAACTTAAGGTCAAAACAGAACCATCGGTCGGATTGATGCGATTATTTCGACGGTCTTTGGTTGCAGATAAGGACACTGTAGTTAAATCATCAATTCCAGTCCCACTAAGACTTAAAGGATTACCATTTTCATCTAGCGAATTAATTTCACCATTGCGATCACGCAAACTAATACGACTATAGTTAAATCCTAAAGTAGCGTTCCAGTCGTCAAGAGGGCGCTGTAGTTGCAAGCTCGCGCCAAATTCACCTTTACGAACTTTATCACCATTAGGTAATTTAATATCATCATCAAAGGTTTCAGAAATTCCTCGACGACGAAAAGCACTGAGACTGTAACCTAATGTATTTGGACTAGTTGGACGATAAGGACTGGTATATTTCGCATCGTAACCCAAGTGACGACGACCAGCTTGAATATTGACACCCACATTGTCATTAGTTCCCCGGACGTTTTGGTCTTTGTAGCTAAAGGTTCCGATTATACCTTGGTCAGCATTATAGTTACCACCTAGGTTAACAGAACGTGCTCCGACCTCTTTGAGTTTGTAAATAACGTCAGCTTTTCTAGCATCCCCTTTTAATTCAATGTTGGCGCTTTTAAATAAACCCAAAGCGTATAATCTTTGTAAATCTCTTCTGACTATCTGATCTTGAAAAATACTTCCCGACTTTAACTGGATTTGTTTTTGCAGAAAGTCTGTCTTTGTACGTCCCTTTACAGTTTTTCCTTCATCGTTGGTAAACTGAAATTTGATTTCACCTACAATACCTTCAGCTACTTGAATCATCAAGCTTCCCTGACGAGTTGGCTGAATAGTTAGTACACGTGCCAAACTATAGCCATTATCAGCGTACCACTTATTGATACTCTTGACAGCTTCCTTTAGTCCACTAGGACTTATAGGTTTATTAATTTGAGATTTAAATATTTCCTGAGCATTCTTGTATCTAAGAGCTTTAGCACCTTCGAGTTGAATTCCTCTCACAATCAGGGGTTGTACTCGGAAAACTACCCGCAAACCGACCTGTGTTTCGTTACTACTAACGGTTGCATTGCTAAATAAACCAGTATTTAAGATTGTTCTCAGGTCTGCTTGCAGTTGACCCCGGTTAGTATCCCCACCGACTTGGGTTTTAATAGCTTCTCTAATGGTCTTTTGCAATTCTTGTGTTGCACCTATTATTTGCACATCAACAGCTGGAACTACCAAATCCGTAGCGTTGATAGGAATAGATGTATTCTGAGGATTATTGTTTGAGGGATTATTGTTTGAGGGATTATTGTTTGAGGAATTATTCGTTTGGGAATTATTCGTTTGGGAAATACTAGGAACTTGAATTGGGATACTTTGAGGATTATTATTTTGAGAATTATTCTGAGAATTATTCTGAGAATTGCTCCGGGAAATACTAGGAACTTGAATTGGGATACTTTGAGGATTATTATTTTGAGAATTATTTTGAGAATTATTTAGAGAATTGCTCCGGGAAATGCTAGGAACTTGAATGGGAATACTACGATTTATCTGAGATTGAGAACTTTCTTTAGATCCAGATGCAGAAATTGTAATAGATGATGGTTGGCTTCTGCGTTTTTTAGCGATATCTTGAAAACTTCTCTCTAAACTTTCACCCGAAGCAGAAACAGACTTTGCATTTTTATTCTTCTCTCTAGAAAGACTTAACGAAAGTTTAGAAAGTGAACGGGGAGTTACACCCCTTGCAGAACCACTGAATTGAGGAGTATTGTTATCAGACTGGGGGGATGAAGAAACTAAAGCTGTAGAATTAATTTTATCGTTAGATTTAGAGAACTCCTGATTCTGGATTTCAGAAATAATCTTTGAATTGTTATCTATATCGCTTTGTAAACGAGGAAGATTTTGAGAAAATTGTTGGACATCTGTACTTTCTGGTATGGAAATATTATCTACTTGAGGAGATGCTTCTTTCCCAGAGGAAATTACAACGCTATTATTAGCTGTTTTGATTTCATTTGTATCATTGACAATAGCTGCATTTACTTTTTCCGTGACATTACTAGCTGCCAGACTGGCTAAAGTTAAAATTGCTGTTTTTGAAGAAATTTTCATATAAGTAACCCAATTAATTTAGAAATTAGCAATATTTAAATTAGAAAATAATAAGAAAGTAAATCTTTCTATTTCAATCAGTGAAGTTAGAAATCAGGATAAAATTTAGATGCAGTTTAATGAAAATTAATTAAATTAAATTAACTTGAATTGAATTGAATCTTATTGACTTTTATTAGCTGTTCCCTAGGCATATCTATAAGCTAGAAGCTATGAATTAGATAGCTAACCTAGAAATAAAATAATTTTAAATAATTCCAAACCAATCCTAATGATATAAAATTATCTTCTCCAGTTCCTGGTTTCTATCTTGCCTTATTTATCCCACCTACTTACTTCATTTCATCTCAACGACAGTTATTAATTGAATTTTGTTTCTTTATGAGCAATTTATCACCATCGTCTTTAATATCTCGTCCTCAGACTACATCATCTCAGTTGCGTTTACTGGTATTAAGTAATGGTCATGGAGAAGACGTTATTGCCCGCTCAATATTAAAAGAATTGCAGCAATTTCCAGAACCACCTGAAATTTTTGCCTTACCAATTGTTGGTGAAGGAAAAGCTTATCAAGACTCTGGTATACCCCTGATTGGTTCCGTACAGAATATGCCTTCTGGGGGTTTCGTATATATGGATGGCAAAGAATTAATCCGCGATGTCAAAGGTGGTTTACTACAGTTGACCTGGAAACAAATTCAGGCTGTTAGGAAATGGGTAAAAATACAGAAAAAGACATGTAACAAAACTGCTATCTTAGCAGTTGGAGATATTGTACCTTTAATATTTGCCTGGATGAGCGGAGCGAACTATAGCTTTATGGGGACAGCAAAAACTGAATATTATGTCCGAGATGAAGCTGGATTACTCGAACGTCAAGATAAAGGTACAAAATGGGAACATTTTTCTGGTTCTATCTATCATCCCTGGGAAAAATGGTTGATGACCCGTCGTCGCTGTAAAGCTGTATTTCCTAGAGATACCCTAACAACGCAGATATTAAAAAAATGGAAAAAAATTCGCGCTTTTGATTTAGGAAATCCCATGATGGACGGTTTGGAATCAAGACTTCCCAGCCACAGATTTTATAAAGCAGACTTACAAAAAAAAGAAATAGAACGTCCTTTAGTTATTACTCTGCTTCCCGGTTCTCGTCCTCCAGAAGCTTATAAAAACTGGGAAACCATGATGATTGGTATATCATCATTAATGGCACTATTCCAAGAGCCAAACTTTACTGGACACACCTCCGGGAAAGTCATATTTTTCGGTGCGATCGCTCCCGGTTTAGACATCGAAGAACTACGCACAAGTATTGAAAATCAAGGATGGAAACCCCACTCTGAAGCTCCTTTGGATATTCCCGGAGCTAATTTAATCACATTTAAACAAAAAGATGAATATATAGTACTAAGTCAAAATTCTTACAACGAAGCCTTACATTTAGGAGACTTAGCGATCGCAATGGCTGGAACTGCAACGGAACAGTTTGTAGGATTAGGTAAACCAGCAATTACCATCCCAGGAAAAGGTCCTCAATTTAATCCCGGATTTGCTGAAGCTCAAAGCCGACTCCTGGGTTCATCCATTATTTTAGTGGAGCAAGCAGCAGATATCGCTAAAGAAGTCAGCACTCTTCTGGAAGACCCAGATAAGTTTCATATCGCTTCCCAAGAAGGAATCAAGCGTATGGGGAAACCGGGTGCAGCAAAACGGATTGCTGAGTGTATTATGGAACGCTTCGGTTAATTTTAATTACTTTTTATTTAATTACTTTTTAATAGCTCATTATTAAGTTTTTAAGCGGATATCATTAAGCAATCAAAATCTCTCTAGTATAGGATGCTAGAGAGATTAGAGCCTTGAATAAGGAGATTTACTTTTAGTACAAATGCTGCCTATCCAACCTTTTTAATCTTAATTAATAATTCATTCCTTTTCTTTAAAATATTCAATTTCTGTTAATCAGAAATAATCATCTTAACTTTATTCACCATTTTTTTCATATAGTCATTAGTTTCAGATGCTAGACTTGGCTTTTTCAATCGCTGGGGTCTATTTTCTGGTTCTTTTAAGAAACGATAGTATAAAAATTCTTCTTGATAGCAAATACCTACATCCTCACCTTTACATAATTTTACAAACTCATTAGTAGAGTAATTCATATAATGCAAACGATGAATAGGTTTTAAATCTTGTTGATTATAAAGAATATGGTTTATATTGACAAATGTGTCAGCATCCGCACAATTACCAGTTCTATCTTGTTCATCAGAACTAAGAGTAAAGTTAAATAATGGCAGTTCATACCGTAAAGTTAAATAATTAAATAGAAAAGCGTCATCCCACCAACGAGTAATCCATTCAATTTCTTTTTTGTCAATTAATAAAGTCTTAAATTTTTCTAATTCTGTAGCTGGGAAAAGACCTTTTTTAGAAGCAAAAAAACTAGAACAATGTAGTTGGGGACGGATATCTTCTTCTTGATATAAACCTGATTTTTCTATTAATGATAAATTTAATGCTGTGTCATCCTGAGATTTTATATGCTCCCAATCATCAAAAATAAAATCATATCTGTCTAATCTAGAGAATAAATCATCTAGTGGCTTCATAGCTAAACTATCAGCATCATAAAAGACAAATTTTGCAAAGTTGCCGTCGAAAGCAGCCATTTTTCTGAGCAAAGGACTTTTGTACAAAGAATTACGGGACAGTTTTGATTGTTTTGCTAGAGAATGAGCTGCCCAAACTTCTTCTGCGAATGTATCCCATTTTTGAAGAGATTCAGCATTTTCAAATAAAGTCAGATTTTTTCGATTGTTGACCTCTTGCTTTACTAAATCTAAGCGCTCATTATAGGGAATAATACAAATAGGAATATCTGCACTAACATTAACTTCTATACTATTTATTAGTGCAATTAACTGGTCATAAACAAAATCATTACCTAAAATATAAATACCAAGTTTTTCCATGATTTTTCTATAATTAAAAAAATAGAATTTAAAGTATATAAATTATTAAATATGTAGCTTGGTACGATTCAGATTCATATAAATAGCAAACTTATAAAATTAAGAATATTACTTAATCCTTTTTACGAGATTTTATGATACTAAATCTATAGTAAAATTACTGAAAACACATACTGCCAAGATTTTCTATCAAAAAAATTAATTTTGATGATTTGTATAAGACGTTATGTAATATCAAAAATCCAGAAATAATCCAGGAATATGATAAGTAAATGCGATCGCTCTAGCAATCATTAACACTACAATGATTTTTTGCGAATAGCCCCCAGTCCCCATTTTTAGGGGATTAAGGGGACTAGTATAATTATTGTAGGGTGGGTGAAGACCTTGATAAATATTACTTCTGTTCAATAAAGATTAATGATGTCTTCACCCACCAAAAAATTTGTAACAAAGCCGGTTAGTTGAAATAATTTAGCCTAGCACTTTTACTAATGAGCGATCGCGCTGACAATTCTGAAAATTTTAGATTATTGTCTCAAGGTAACTGGCTAATTTCCCCTAAACATAATAAATTTCCCCAAAAAACCGGAATTTCCACAATAAATTTGTAGAAAAAAATGTATAAATAATCAAGTAATCGCTTAGTATGATTACTTAATTGGTGTCTCAACTACAGAACTATGCCACCAGACCCATTAAATCCACCACATTACTCCGGACAAAATCTACGGGGACGCTCTTTTAAAGGTCAAAACCTAGCTGGTGCGAACTTTAGTTATGCAGATATTAGAGGCACAAACTTTACTGGAGCGAATCTGCGGGGAGCTAACTTTACTGGAGCCAAAGCTGGTTTACAAAGGCGTTGGACGTGGCTTCTAGTTTTGCTTTCTTGGTTGCTGTCGGCAATATCAGGTTTTTTATTCTTATTTAATGGAGTTTTAATATCCTACATCTTTGATTCTTCTCAATCTCTTGAAAACCAACTTGCAGGCTGGGTAGTACTGATTGTAACGATTATTGTATATATCATTATTATCCGCCAAGGAATATCAGTAAGTCTCGCCTTCGCCTTCGCCGTAGCCTTCGCCGTAGCCTTCGCCGTAGCCGGAGCCTTCGCCTTCGCCGGAGCCGTAGCTGTCGTAAGTGCTTACATAGCTTGGCGAGCAATGAAGGGAGATGAAAAATATGCTTTAGTAAGAAATGCAGCAGTTGCCTTTGCTGCAATCGGAGGTACGAGTTTTCGCGGAGCGGATTTAACTGATGCTGATTTCACTAATGCTCGACTCAAAAGTACAGATTTTAGAACAGCTAAACTAATCCGTACCTGTTTCTATAAGACTAAATTACTTGATAGAGTACGTCCCGGTACTTCTTATTTACAACATCACCAAGTACGACAATTAATCTTAACTGGACAGGGACAAGATAAAAATTTTGACCGTCTTAATTTAAAAGGAATTAATTTAAAATCAGCTTTGTTAACAGATGCAAGCTTTGTACATACAGATTTAACCCAAGCTTGTTTACAAGATGCGAATTTATCCAGAGCAAAGTTAGTTAAAACACAATTAGATTATAGCGATTTTACCGGAGCAACCCTGACGGGAGCATATATTGGACATTGGAATATTACCCATGAAACTAACTTTCGTGGTGTCAGGTGCGAGTACGTGTATATGCGCTTCCCGACGAAGGAAAATCCCAATCCCTTACGCAAACCAGATAACAACGCCGAAGTATTTGCTGATGGGGATTTTGGTGATTTTATCCAGCCAATTTTTGACACCCTCGACCTTTACCATAACCAAGGTGTTGACCCCCGTGCTATAGCTATATCTTTTAAAGAATTAGCAGAAAATAACCCTAATGCGGAATTAGAAATTGTCGCAATGGAGAAACGGGGAAAAGATAAATTTTTACTCCGCGCTAAAACCTCACCGTCAGCTGATAAATCTGAATTGAGCGCAGAATATTTTGAAACTTATAATCAAATCAAAGGTTTACCAGAAAGGGAAATAAAATTACTTTTGGCAGAAAAAGATGACAGAATTCGTAGTTTAGAAACTATGGTAATGACGGCTTTAGAAAGTCCTCGTTTTTACGCAGAAAATTATCAAAACCAAGGGAATACAACTGTGGGTAATAATCGTGATATCAACACAGATGGTGGTAATTATAACGAAGGCATTGGAGGCAATTATAATCAAAATATTGGCAACCAAAATAGTGGCAATCAAAATAGTGTTTGAATTAAATCAAGACTTGCGCAATTGTCACCAGACCTGGATTGGTGCGTTAGACCATATTAAATATTATCGTCAAAATCCGATATTATCCTGGGTCTAACACACCCTTGTATATTAAGAGTTATCCGTTGGTGCGTGACGGTAATATGAATCCCAATCGTTAAAGAAGCAATATTTTTAGTGACCGTCGCTACAATAAAGAAGCAATATTTTTCAGCGATCGCGTTATTGTGGAAAACTGAAAACACTGAAAAAAATGCTCTACCACCACAGTAATGACTTTAGAAAAACAAACTCTCAATTTATTAGAAGAAGCTTTGGAAATCCTCGCAGAAGGTTTTCAAAAACTCCCAGAGTTGCAGGTAAAATCTGATTTGGAAGCAATGAAACCTGTGTTGTTGGAAGTCGCAAAAAGGATGCAGGATAATTTCCCCTATCATCATCCTTTATATGCAGGACAGATGATTAAACCTCCTGTACCAGTTGCTCGAATTGCATATATGCTGGCAATGTGGATAAATCCGAATAACCATGCTTTGGATGGTGGACGCGCTAGTTCGGTGATGGAGAAGGAAGCGGTTAACGAGATTGCGCGGATGTTTGACTGGGAAAGCCATTTGGGACATTTGTGTAGCGGGGGTACAATGGCTAATCTGGAAGCTTTATGGATAGCGAGTTTACAGCGTCCCGGTAAAAAAATTATTGCTTCTTCTCAAGCACATTACACTCATCAAAGACTTTGCGGGGTTCTGGGTATTCCTTTTAGTACCGTTGAGTGTGACTATCGGGGTTCTATAGATATTAATGCTCTGGAAAATCTTTTAGAAACAGGGGAAGTGGGTACGGTAGTGGTAAATATGGGTACTACTTCCATGGGTGCTGTAGACCCGTTACCAGAAGTTTTACAATTACAGTCAAAGTACGATTTTCGCATCCATGCTGATGCTGCTTATGGGGGTTATTTTACTTTAGCTGATAATTTGGATGTTTCTACTCGTAAAGCTTTTGATAGTTTGAGTCTGGTTGATTCGATTGTGATTGACCCTCATAAACATGGTTTACAACCTTATGGATGTGGTTGTGTTTTATTTAAAGATGTATCTGTAGGGACACACTATAAACACGATTCACCCTGCACTTACTTTAGTTCTGATGATTTTCACCTGGGAGAAATTACTTTAGAATGTTCTCGTCCTGGTGCTGCTGCTGTGGCTTTATGGGCTACTCAAAAGCTGTTACCAATGGATAAGGATGGCGAATTTGCAGGTAATTTGAGTCAGAGTAGAGAAGCTGCTCTAATTTTATTTGAGAAACTGCAAGCAGACAAAAGATTTATTACCGCTTTTCCACCCCAGTTAGATATTGTAGTTTGGTTCCCCAAAGCTAAGAGTGTTAGTGAAGCAACGAAATTATCTAAAATTATCTTTGAGAAAGCAGCATCCCAGAATTTACATCTAGCATTAGCACAGCTTCCGATTGAGTTTTTTAAAGATAATCTTGAATATCAAAATAAATATCAAGATAAAAATAAAAATAAAAATAACAATAACAATCTAAATATGGAATGGGATGAAGAATATATTACCTGTCTGCGTTCTTGCTTGATGAAACCAGAACATCTGGAATGGTTGGATGAAATTTGGCGGATTTTGGATGGGGTGATGGATGATAATGTAGGGGTTTAGCATGCTAAACCCCTACAGTGAATAATATGCTAAACCCCTACTCACAAATAAATTAAAGTCAGTTCGACAGCGATCGCGATTAGAGACGTTCAATTGAACGTCTCCATGAAAACTTATTGAATTAACTATTTGCTAATTAACCCTTTAAATTAACGCTTTAAATTAACGCTTGGCTAACTTTTTAGATATTTTGCGCAAACGAATTGATTCTGGTGTAACTTCTACTAATTCATCAGACCCAATATACTCCAGAGCACGTTCTAAACTCATTTCCATTGGTGCTTGTAACTGAACTAGTTCATCTCCACTTGCTGCACGGTGGTTAGTTAACTGCTTGGTTTTACATACATTCAACTCTAGGTCTTGGGGACGATTGTTTTCACCAATAATCATTCCCTTGTAAACCTTTGTTCCTGGAGTGATGAAAAATACACCTCTATCTTCCGCATTTTTCATCGCGTAGAAAGTCGCTGTACCTTCCTCAAAAGCTATCAGAACACCGTTACGACGAGCAGCGATTTCACCAATTATTGGACGATAATCTAGGAAACTATGATTCATGATACCGTCCCCACGAGTTAGACGCATGAATTCACCACGGAAACCAATTAGACCCCGTGCAGGAATCACAAATTCTAACTGAGAGCGTCCGGTTCCACTCATCTGCATATCCTGCATTTCACCTTTGCGCTGTCCCAGACGTTCGATACAGCCACCGACACCTTCTTCAGGAACGTCTAAAACAAGTAACTCGTAAGGTTCGCAGGGTTGACCGTTGACTTCACGATAAATTACTTGAGGCTGAGCTACTTGGAACTCGTAACCCTCACGACGCATGGTTTCAATAAGAATACCTAAGTGGAGTTCACCACGACCAGATACACTTAGTTTGTCCGGGGAATCAGTATCCTCAACTCGCAAAGCAACGTTAGTTTCCAACTCACGCATTAAGCGATCGCGTACTTGACGGGAGGTAACAAAATCTCCTTCTTTTCCTGCAAATGGTGAATCATTCACAGAGAAGGTCATTTGTAAAGTCGGTTCGTCAACTTTTATTAGCGGTAATGCTTGGGGTTCATTTGGACAGGTAATAGTTTCACCGATATTCGCATCTGCAAATCCTGCAACTGCAACAATATTTCCTGCTGTTGCTTCTTCAATTTCGATACGCTTTAATCCTTCAAAGCCCATTAATTTACTAATTTTGGCTTTGACAATTTTATCGTCTTCTTTAACTAAAGCTGCTTGCTGTCCGGCTTTAATAGTGCCGTTATGAATTCTACCAACGATGATTCTACCCAAATACTCAGAATAATCTAAGGTTGTCACCTGTAGCTGTAAGGGCTTATCTAAATCACCTACTGGAGGTGGAACGTGGCGTAAAATTGCCTCAAACAAAGGCTGCATATCCTTGGGTTCTGCTTCTAGGTCTTCTTTCGCATAACCAGAAAGACCGGAAGCAAACAGGTAAGGAAAATCACATTGATCATCATCTGCACCCAACTCCAGGAACAGATCCAAAACCTTATCAATTGCTGAGTGGGGTTCAGCTTGGGGACGGTCAATTTTGTTGACTACAACAATTGGACGCAAACCTTTTTCTAAAGCTTTCTTTAGAACAAAGCGAGTTTGAGGCATGGGACCTTCATTTGCGTCCACAATTAATATACATCCGTCTACCATACCCAAGACTCGTTCGACTTCTCCACCGAAGTCCGCGTGTCCTGGTGTATCAACTATATTAATTAGTGTTTCGCCGTAACGAACTGCTGTATTCTTTGACAGAATAGTAATACCCCTTTCCCTTTCTAAGGCGTTGGAGTCCATAACGCAATCCGGAACGTCTTCTCCTTCTCGGAAAATGCCGGATTGTTTGAGGAGAGCATCAACAAGGGTTGTTTTGCCGTGGTCAACGTGGGCAATAATAGCGACGTTACGGATAGGGAGCGTCATAGAAGCATTCCAAAACTGCGGGTTTTTATATTTTTTAAAGGCTCTTAGCTATTAGCTAAAGGAGTTAAAGGGCAAAATTAGATTGAGATTACAGTTCCAACCAATTTCCAACCAATTGTAGATACCGCGTGGGCGGTGGGATTTTAGAATTAGAAGCTTAGAAGTTAAAATTTAAGATTAAAACTTAAGACTAATTCACAAAGTTAAATATTTAGTTAAAAAATCTAACTAAACTCCTGTAACAGAATTTGGATAATTATGGTGATTCTGTAAACAAGCCTTAATAATTCACTCTAACATTTTCTGCTGGAGAAGGCTTGTACAAATTTTGGAAATTTGTACTTTTAAGAATAAATCTTGGAGATATTACTGAGGATATTATAGTAACTTAGTACTCAATTATCCGCTAAACATAATTCTAGAGATAATTCTAGATTTAGTTCTAGAAATATTTATTATCTAATTCCCAGAGAAGACTATTGTTAAATACGGCTAAATATAATATTGTAGCGGTGAGATGAATCGAAGGTAAAAAATAAAATATTTCCTTCTAAGTATTTCGTTTTAAGAAAAATTAGGGAGAGTGTTAGTTGAAGTTTTTCGTATATATTCGTATATATTCGTATATATTCGTACATATATGATTATGATGTTTTGCGAAAAATTTTAGAAGTAAGTCCGAGAAATAATAACATTAAGAATAATGTTGAAATAATTTCACTTCTGTATTTGATTGTTTTTATTAATACATTTATGTTTTTAGTAATTGCTAATTAATTCAGTTATATCTAACGTTTTATGCTCATACATCCGATTTTAATTTTTTTCTTCAATCTCGCCTAAAATTTAGAGGATATTTTGAAATGGATCAAGAAATGAACCAAGAAATTCAATACTAGTAACTAAATATAATAAATTTCAACTTATTAACAAACGATTATTACATCTTTATCATAGATCATACTAAACTCGCCTAGATAAGTAATTCTAATTCAATAAATCTAATTCAATAAATCTAATTCAATAAATCTAATTCAATAATTCTCATTAAATATTTCCAATACCTGCCTACAAAACTTTTTAAGTTGTTCGTTTCTTTCAGATGAAGGCTCAGAAGTACCGATACAACTCCAATTATCCACTGTGGAAAGTCGCCACTGTTCGCCAGTATGATTAAAACCAGCCACTTCCACTCCAATTGCTTGCTTATCACCATTAACAGAGTCTTGATGAAATCTAATCTGAATTAACACGCTACGGCATTTCCAAGAGCCGCTAACACCAGGGAAATGAAAACCAATATCAATTGATTCTGGATCTACTAGCTGACGAGTTTGTGGGTCATTTGTCCAGGGTTTTAAGTCAGTACTAGCATCAGGGAATTCAGATTTGAACAAATTCACTATTGTTGCAATCTTGGTGGTAACTTCAAGGTCGGTAGCCATTTCAGATGCATTCACTAATTATACTCCTCCTTAGTTATTTTAATAACTCACTGAATAGAAAATGAACCGGGAGCCACGTGATTTTGTAGTCATCATGGTATAGATGCTTTTTCGGTGTTTTAGATTATCAGCACTTAAAAAAATTATCAATGTTCCCATCATACTTTTGTGACAATGAATTGCATGAAATTGAAAATTAGTAAAAACAGTAAAAAATAACCGCGATCGCACTTTAGTATCCTTTTAGAGCAAATTCTCATTTTCCCTCATTAATCAAAACTATTAACTAAAAATCATAATCACCCTGACTTCGCCGTGCAATAACGGAGTAAAAGTAACTTTTGTCACTTTGTAAAAATTTAAACTTAAAAATAATTCAAAAATTAAGTAACAATAACGAAATTCTCTCCAAAAGAAATTGAGATATGCCTTTATAAGGGTTGTTCCAGTCGGGAGAATCAATATTTATACCACCACAAACCAAAAAATAATAGCTAAAACTAACTAAAAATCAAAAGCTTTTCCATAAATCCTAGACAAGAGAGGACAATTAGCTAGAAAATCTAAAGAGAAACTGTTATTCAACAAACAATTAGATTCTATTTATGGCGCGTCAACGCTCTATCCTTTCACTCATTTTAGTAATCTTGGCAACTTTTTTGATAAGTTGTAGTGGACCAACCGCAAAATTGGTAGCTCCAACTTACACCCCTTTACAACTCCAGAAGTTACAAGAATTTGCTCCCGACATTGAAGCAGTACGCGATCGCTCTACTGAATTAGAGGGTTTGATTGCCAAAAAAGACTGGCGAAGAGTGAGTAATTTTATTCATGGTCCAATGGCAGAAGCTAGGCTAACTATGAATTATGTTGCTCGTAATTTGACACCTAATGACCAAAAAGAAGCTCGTAAAATATCACGGGATGTTTTTAACAATTTGGTAAAAATTGATAAAGCTGCGGAAATTAGCGATGCTGATACAGCTTATAGAAGTTATTCTGCTGTATTTTCAGATATCGACCAATTTTTGAATTTACTTCCCGAACTTCCAATCCAGAATACTCCAGAATCTGATGCAAACGATTTAGAGTAAAAAGTCAATATCGTATCTACTCTTGAATCAATCGCACCAAAACAATATGAAGTCTACTGTTGATTCTCCAAGGGGTAGTCACTAATATGCTGGAAGCTGGAATTTTATGGAAAGAGAGAAAAACTAAGTAGTTTTAAGGGTTATGCATAGTAGGTAAATCCTAGAGATTTTAGACCTTATGTGATAACTGAACACTACTAGCTATACTCAAAATCTTGTAATTTTTTTTGCAGACCCTGAGTGAGTTCAAGTAAATTTGACTATACTCAGGGAATATTTTCTTACTTCCTTTTTTAAATTTGATAATTACCAGCAGTTAACCCCGGCATTGTGTATTAAATATGAGTCATGTTGTTATAGTCGGTTGCGGTGTAGTGGGTGCTACTGTCGCTTACGAACTTAGTCGCAATAACGACTATCAGATTACTGTTGTAGACAAACAAAGCCCTGGTCAAGCTTCTACAGGTGCTGCCCTTGGTGTTTTAATGGGCATTATTAGCCATAAACTTAAGGGTAGGGCTTGGAGACTTCGAGAAACTAGTGTTAAAAGCTATCAGGGTTTAATTCCTGAATTAGAAATCATTATTGGACGCAAGATACCCTACAACCGCAAAGGAATTCTGAGTCTGTGTCTGGAAGGGGAGGATATGGGAAAATGGCAAAAGCTACAAGAAATTCGCCATTCCCAAGGTTGGAAATTAGAAATTTGGGATAATCAGAAGTTGACAGAAAACTGTCCCCAAGTAAATCAAAAAGGCATTATTGGGGGTATTTATTCTCCACAGGATAGGCAAATTGACCCGGTAGCATTAACTCAGGCTTTGGTAGAAGCAGGACAGCATAAAGGTATTAATTATCGCTTTAATGTAAATGTTACTGGTGTCAATCATCATCAAAACACTCAGCTAAAGCTAGAAACTACAGATGGAGAAATTAGTGCTGACTGGGTTGTAGTAGCAGCTGGATTGGGGAGTTCTGAAATAACTGCTCAGTTAAACCAAATGGTTGATATTCGTCCGGTCTTGGGACAAGCTCTACACCTAGATTTGGGACACTGTTTGGGTAAAGCAGAATTTCAGCCAGCACTAACAGGAAATGATGTTCATATTGTGCCAGTAGACAACTGTACTAACCCAATTACTCAGTATTGGGTAGGTGCAACAGTGGAATTTCCCCAGGATCGTCGAGAGATATCCGCCGATCAACAGCTATTAGACGATGTATTGCAGCAAGCGATCGCATTTTGTCCAGAGCTTTCCCAAGCACAAATTATCCGCACTTGGTCTGGGTTACGTCCCCGACCTGAAGGTAGACCTGCACCAATTATCGAGAGGTTAAATGGTTACGATAACGTTCTTCTGGCAACCGGACATTATCGTAACGGTGTTTTACTAGCTCCTGCCACAGCAGAAGCAATTCGTGAGATGATTAACAGCAGTGATTAATATTTAGCCATCAGTTAACTAGTTATTAAACTTATCTTTTAGTAACTTTGTTTTATTAGGTGTCTAATAAATTGCTAATTGAAATGACTTTAATGTGGATCATACACTGAACCACAATTTTTGTTTGACCAGATTTATTATATGAAATTTATTTGTCCGACTATTTAGGAAAAACCTTCAATAATAATGTCAATAACAGAACAGCACATAACCGTAAACTCTCTAGAATGGTTTTACCGTCAAGCTGAACCTATTGGTAGAAGCGATTTGCTGCCAGTGGTTTTACTACATGGTTTAGTATCACAAAGTTATAGTTGGCGTCATATATTACCAGCATTGGCTCAACAAGGAACAAAAGCGATCGCTCCCGATTTGATTGGTTGTGGTTTTTCTGCGAAACCTGAAAAAAGGGATTTTGCCTATACTCCTGATGCTTTTATTAAAGCTTTAGAAGGATTTTTTGAGGCTCTAGAATTAGAAAAATTCTCTTTAGTTGTGCAAGGCTTTTTGGGATCAGTAGGATTACAGTATGCTTTGCGTCATCCAGAACAAGTAAGTAATATTGCTATTTTGAATGCACCAATTACTACTGCTGCTAAATTACCCTGGAAAATTCAGCAAATGAGTTTACCATTTGCCGGAGAAATGATTACCCAAGACCCATTACTTGTCGATAGAACTTTAGAAGGTGGTAGTCGTTACGTTATTTCAGATCAAGATTTAGATATTTATCGCAAACCTTTTTTAAAAGCCTCAGCATCTGGTAGAAGTTTACTTGCGACCATCCGTAATTTACAGCTATCACAAGTTACCTCAGAAATTGAAGCCGGATTTAAGGAATGGCAAAATCCAATTTTAATACAATGGGGAAAAACCGATCCCTGGTTAAGTTTAGAGATAGCTGAAAACTTTTCTCAATCTGTACCAGATGCAGAAATTATTAAAATTAACGACGTAGGACATTATGCTCAGGAACATCATCATGAAGTAATTTTGCAAGACCTTCTACCTTTCATGCGTAAGAGCGAATCAGTTAATAATTAGAAAGAAGGGAACAGGAAACAGGAAAATTCTTTACTCCCTGACTTCTTTACACTTGTTTACACATATCGATGGTCGTACTGCATTTTGACGTAACCTGTATTCATAGAAGCGCTTAAAGCTCAAAGCATATTATCTCTTGCAAAAAAAGGTGAGAACCTATGGCATATTACTGGTTGAAAGCATTCCATATTATTGGTGTAGTTGTTTGGTTCGCTGGTTTATTTTACCTAGTGCGTCTGTTTATTTATCATGTAGAAGCAGAACAGGAAACAGAACCAGCTCAAAGCATTCTCAAAAATCAGTATCAAATCATGGAGAAGCGTCTCTACAGTATTATCACCACTCCAGGAATGATAGTAACTGTAGGATGTGCTATTGGTTTACTAATTAATCAGCCAGACTACCTTAAACAAGGTTGGCTTCATGTAAAATTAGGTTTTGTAGTAGCTTTGCTGGCTTATCACTTTTACTGCGGTCGCGTGATGAAGCAACTAGAGAATGGTACTTGTAAATGGGGTAGTAAGCAATTACGCGCTCTCAATGAAGCACCAACCATTATGCTGCTAGTTATTGTTTTGCTAGCCGTATTCAAAGGTAGTTTTCCTACTGATACTGCTGTTTGGGTCGTTTTCGGTACAGTAGTTTTAACTGCTGTCACGATTCAACTTTATGCCAAAAAGCGTCGTCAGGATAAAGAAAAGCAACTAGCTGCACAAATATCACAAGTTCCCCAAGAGCAAGCTTAAAGGAAATAGGAAAGATGTGTACATAGAAAGTGAAACTGCGTACACATAGATAATCAGAATACATCTACAGTCACCCCAAACAATAGCGGAATATTGTTTGAGGTGACTGTAGATTTCTTGGTAAGAATTGTGGCAGATTGAAGATTCCAAAACCTGATTTTTGTCATTTGTAGGATACACTACGCGTTTCAAGAATATAGTGCTAGTCACCTCATAAATGCGTAAATCCTATCGATTGCCAATTACCAATTACCAATTACCCATTATCCAATCAAACAAACTCTAACTTTTTATTGTTTGGTTAACTAAATAGTTAAAGTATATTAGCTTGAAACATTGGCGTTGCTGGAGCGTCAATCTATTTATATTGAGAATACTTTTAAGTCGGTCAAGCAATTGTGTATTCCAATCCTGGTTATAGCTCTTGCTACAGCTAAAATAATATTAATATTATAGGGAACTGCTATGGTACCTTCCTCTAAATCTTGGAAACATCGTATACGTTATTTTGGGTTGACTTTTATTTTACCTGTAGTGGCTGTTGGAACTTTAGCATCCCCCTCACAGTTAGAAGCAGCCAAAGCACAAGCAGCTAGCGGGAATCGTCCCCTGACAATTCGCTCTGATGTCCAGGAATATGACGCTAAAACCGAAGTTGTAACTGCTCGGGGTAATGTACAAGTATCGTATCCAGCACGTCAAATAAAAGCGACAGCAGCTCAGGCACAATATTTTAACAACGAACGTAGAATAGTAATGAGTGGCGATGTATATATACTACAAAATGGCGCTAACAGTATTAGGGGAGAAACAGTAACATACCTAATTGACGAAGGTAAATTTGTAGCTTTGCCAAAGAGTAATCGCCAGGTAGAATCAGTTTATGTAATTGATGAAGCTGCTTCTAATGGTCGAGCAAATGCACCAGCACCACAAACACCTGGTTTTAAACGGACTAATTAGTTACTAACCGTTTAATTTTAAGCTGTCCTCTAAAGCTGTCCTCAAATGGACAAATGCAGTAAAAGGCGCTAATTGTGAAAATCATTTTAGAGAACATCCATAAATCTTACGGAAAACGGGTAATTGTTAATCGCGTCAACCTTTCTGTTTCTCAGGGAGAAATTGTTGGTTTACTTGGTCCTAACGGAGCTGGTAAAACAACGACTTTTTATATTGCAACAGGTTTAGAAACCCCTAATCGCGGTACAGTTTGGTTAGATAATCAAGATATTACTGCCCTGCCAATGCATAGAAGAGCTAGGCTTGGTATAGGTTACTTAGCCCAGGAAGCTAGCGTGTTTCGACAGTTGAGCGTCCGTGATAATATTTTGTCAGTTTTGGAACAGACCCGCGTACCGCGCTGGGAATGGTCTGGAAGACTACAGACTTTAATTCGAGAATTTAACTTAGATAAAGTTGTTAGTAGTAAAGGTATTCAGCTTTCTGGGGGAGAACGTCGTCGTACAGAACTTGCAAGAGCTTTAGCTGCTGGAAGAGAAGGACCTGCATTCTTATTTTTAGATGAACCCTTTGCTGGAGTTGATCCTATAGCAGTAGCGGAAATTCAAGAAATTGTTGCTCGATTACGCGATCGCTCAATGGGTATTCTAATTACAGATCACAATGTCCGAGAAACTCTTGCAATTACAGACCGTGCGTATATTATGCGCGAAGGTGAAATTTTAGCATATGGGACTCCAGATGAACTCTACAATAATCCTTTAGTTAAACAATATTATTTGGGTGATAATTTTCAAGTTTAATATTTTACATTGAATATCTAAATTGAATATCTAAATTTAACATCCAAGCTTAATATCGAATTTTATAGCATTACGGTTGAAAATCGGAATATAACAAAAAGCTAAAAGCACAAAACTCTTTTATTCAATCACTTTTATTCAATCACTTTTTTTAAATACTGTGTTCTACACTGTGTTCTATGACTATTGCCGATCGGTAAACTAGTAAATAATGGCTAAATCTAGGTCTTCTTACTTCTTTAATTCGCTGCAACCAATTTCCATAATGGATCGCTACCTGATCGGCGAATTATTGCCACCATTTTTTTTTGGTGTCTGTGCTTTTACATCCGTAATATTAGCAATTGACAGTTTATTTGAGTTATTACGCAGGGTCGTAGAATCAGGGTTACCTCTATCAATAGCGGCTGAAGTTTTTTTACTGAAACTCCCCTACGTTTTAGTTTACTCTTTCCCCATGTCAACTTTATTAGCGACTTTAATGACCTATAGTCGTCTTTCTTCTCAGAGCGAATTAATTGCTTTGCGCAGTTTCGGGGTGAGTGTTTATCGGATGGTGACAACTGCTGTAGTTCTGAGCGCTTTAGTTACAGGAATAACGTTTTTATTCAATGAGCAAATTGTACCAGCAGCCAATTATCGAGCTAGTACTACTCTCAATAGAGCTTTGAAATCAGAGCAACCGTCTTTCAAGCAAGAAAATATTATTGTTCCTGAATACCGTAGAGTCAAACAAGAAGACGGAAGCAAAGAAAAATTACTTTTGAGAATGTTCTATGCAGATAAATTTGATGGTAAACAAATGAGCGGTCTAACAGTGATAGACCGTTCCCAAGAAGGTTTAAGTCAAATTATCGTAGCCCAATCTGGTGAATGGAATCCTGGTAAAAATCTTTGGGATTTCTATAACGGTACAATTTACTTGGTAGCTCCTGACCGTTCCTATCGGAACATAATTAAATTTGAACAACAGCAAGTTAAGTTACCCCGGACAGCATTAGATGTAGCTCAAAAAAGTAAAGATTACGGTGAAATGAATATTGCTCAAGCACTAGAGCAGTTAGAAATTGAAAAACTTGGTGGTAATGATAAAAAAATTCAGAAACTCAAAGTTAGAATTCAGCAGAAAGTAGCATTACCATTTGTCTGTGTAGTCTTTGGTTTGGTAGGTTCAGTAATGGGAAGTATACCCCAAAGAACTGGAAGAGGAACCAGCTTTGGAATTAGCGTTATAGTCATTTTTAGTTATTATTTACTATTATCCGTTTGTGGAGCATTAGCACAAGCCGGGGTTTTATCTCCTTTTATGGGTGCTTGGATGCCGAACTTTTTTGGATTTGGAGTCGGTATTTTCCTACTACTTCGAGTTGCAAAAAAATAGTTTGGATAATAGTTCATGAATAAAGATTGAAAGATGAGGGATTGATTCCTAAATATCAACTAAAATTCAACAACTAAAATTCAACAACTAAAAACTAACTAATCTTCATAATAAATACGACATTCCGGTGCATCGGGATTTGCTGAACAGTACTCCTCAAAAGTGGCTTTTGCGGACACCATACTTTCAGCTTTTTGATGTGCTGCTTCTGCTTGCAATTCTTCTACTGCATTCCAAGCAACTGTACATACCTTAGAACCTGCTCCATAAGTTGCACAAATAGCACGAGCATCTTCAATAGCTTTTTGAATTGTTTCCTCGAACATTAATGACTGAGGACTTTCGATAAAGTCACTTTTAGTCAAAATATCCATGATAGATATAACACCCATGAGTTGGTCTTTGATAACTAGCGCTCTGTGGATTCCAGTATCCGCAAACAAACGGGCTACATACTCTATCCCCCAATCAGGATGTACGATGATAGAAGGTTTACTCATAACTTCATAAACCCGTGTCTGTTTGGGGTCTTTACCGTAACCGATTGCCTTACAAACAATATCTGTAGCACTCACCATTCCATAGGTATCATTTTCGTGACACCTATCTACAATAAGAGCATATCGTCCTTTTTCCTTCATTAAATCTACAGCTTCAGCAATAGTCGCAGAACCACGAATCGTCACAATTTCTCTGCTCATGATATCTTCCGCTTTCATCATGCTTGCAGCCTCTTACTTAAGTTTTGATGATGAATAATGAAGCTTGAGTAAAAGCTTGAATATTATATTATCTTCAATGGTTAATAACTTATATTTGATGACTATAAAAGTTATTCACTGACATTTTTAGAAAGTGAATGGTCAATTATAGCTACGGACAAGCTGTTAAAAAGTTTTAATTACAGGATACAAATTACAGGATACAAATTACAAATGATTACATATCCTTGCTGCAACGAGTTTTTTTGTTGTTTTTATCTTCAACGTAATTTCCTGATATAGTATGAATTAAGTTAGTACTGTAAAAGTATATTTGTATACCTGTAAGTCATATTACATATTGGTAACAGACAAATTGCGCGGGATACGGCTGTGGCTGGGCAAGATGGTAATATTTCCCCTCAGCAGCGTCAACAAGCGATCGCTGAATTTACCAAAGTTCTAAGAGTAATGGAAGCTCCCAATGCTCAGTTTAATCAACAACCACGCGATCGCATCCGTAATGCTTTAAATACCCTCCGAAGTGCTAGGTAATATATCAGATTTGATTTTTGAGAAAGCGACAAGTATCAAACAGTAGAGACGTTCAATTGAACGTCTCCGACTTCATATTTTCAATTATTAAGATGCGAATGAAGAAATGCGAATTAAGCAACTACAGCAGATTTTTTAAAGTTCTCACTAATACGTTTCATAGCTTCATTGACATTTTCTCGACTGTTAAATGCCGAAATACGAAAATATCCTTCCCCAGCAGCACCAAATCCAGAACCGGGAGTTCCGACCACATTTGCTGTTTGCAACAATTTATCAAAGAAATCCCAGCTAGATAAACCATCTGGAGTTTTCACCCAAACATAAGGTGCATTTACACCACCGTAAACTTGTAGTCCTGCCGCTGTTAGTTGTTCGCGGATAATTTTAGCATTTTCCAAATAAAAGTTGACCAAAGCTTTTATTTGCTCTTGTCCTTCTTCTGAGTAAACTGCTTCTGCACCTCTTTGAACAATATAGGATACGCCGTTAAACTTAGTAGACTGACGACGATTCCAGAGTTTCCAGACTTCTACATCAGTTCCATCGTTAGCTTTCGCTGTTAAAGTCTTTGGTACCACAGTATAAGCACAACGAGTACCAGTGAAACCCGCATTCTTAGAAAAAGAGCGAAATTCAATTGCACATTCTCTTGCACCATCAATTTCGTAAATTGAATGAGGAAGAGATGGATCTGTAATAAAGGCTTCGTATGCTGAATCAAAGAAAATAATTGCACCGTTAGCTTTAGCGTAATCTACCCACTTTGTCAGGTATTCCTTAGTTGCGATCGCACCCGTGGGATTATTAGGAAAACATAGATAAATTAAATCAACTTTCTGCTCTGGTATATCTGCGATAAAGTTGTTATCGGCACTAATAGGCAAATAAACTAAACCACCATATTTACCATCATCTTGAGCATCTCCTGTATTCCCAGCCATTACATTAGTATCAACATATACGGGATATACAGGGTCGGTGACAGCAATGGTATTATCGTGACCAAAAATATCGAGAATATTACCAGTGTCACATTTGGAACCATCAGAAACAAAAATTTCCGATGCATCTATTTCACAACCACGAGCTTGAAAATCTTGGGTAGCAATTTTCTCTCTTAACCAAAGATATCCCTGCTCCGGACCATAACCTTTAAAAGTATCGCGATTCCCCATTTCTTCTGTCGCTTTCACAATTGCTTGAATACAAGCTTTTGGTAATGGTTCAGTAACGTCCCCAATACCTAGCTTAATTATCTGAGCATTAGGGTTTGCCTGTGCAAAGGTATTTACCCGGCGAGCAATTTCGGGAAATAAGTAACCTGCTTTGAGTTTAAGATAATTACTGTTAATTGTTGCCATAGTATATTTTGCCAAGAACGACATTCAAACAGCTTACCTCTGATAGGGAAAGTTAAGTTGGATTTGAGATTCTAAAATCGAAATTTAGCAATTTAGAAATTGAGATATTTGGAAATTTGAAATAGTATATTAAAAATTTGGATTGAAAAATTTCTAATACACTTTCTAGAACCTAAAATAGAAGTAGTTAATTTTTGCCTCTCCAAATAAATAAGCAATGAAAGCTAAAGATAAGCCAGACTGGGCTGGTGAAGATTTTTTATCACGCTGCGTCAACTTACTTATTCAAACGGAACCTGTTTATAAGCTGATGAAGCATCAAGCTAGACAAGTACTGATCAAAACTGCTGAAAAGAATGGTATCCCTTGGCGTAAAAATTATGAAAAACTTGAATCATCTGGAATAAAACAAAATCTCCAGCAAATAACCGATCCAGATATTGTCTACCCAGATTATTATAATGTTCCCTTTCATGCTTATTCTGAAGGTAACTTATGCTGGAAAGCTGCTTTTGAAGCACCTAGCGCTACTTATTCAATGGCTTTAAGAGTATGGAAAAATGAAAATCTTACTTGGAAAGTCGCTCACAACAGACTAAGAACAACTTTTCATCAAGTTTTGTCAGAATATATGAGTGGTGAAGTTACAGATATTTTAGATATTGGTTGCTCTGTGGGAATCTCTACTTTATCTCTACATCATTACTACAAGCAAAAGCAAGCCAGAGCACCACGTACAGTAGGACTTGATTTATCCCCTTACATGCTCGCTGTTGCGAAAGAATTGGATATTAACGATGAAATTTCCCAATGGATTCATGGAAAGGCAGAAAATACAGGACTATCAAACAATTCTTTTGATTTAGTAACTCTTCAGTTTATTACCCACGAGCTTCCCGGTTATGCAAGTAGAGAAATTTTTCAAGAAGTATTTCGCTTACTGCGTCCTGGTGGATATATTGCTTTAGTAGACAATAATCCGAAGTCTCCAGTCATCCAAAACTTACCCCCTGTTTTATTTACTCTCATGAAAAGTACTGAACCGTGGAGCGATGATTACTATACATTTAATATTGAATCTGCTCTTGAATCAGTAGGATTTGAGACACCAATTACAATCGCTAGTGACCCACGTCATCGCACCATTATAAGTAGAAAGCCTAATGTATAACGTGACAAAGATATCAAAAAAATAACCCGGTTATTGCATAGACCGGGGTTTTCTAGTCACTATTTTTCTACGGTTGGATTAATGTTTGTCTGAACAAATGAGGATTCTGAATCATTATTTATCTCTACTTCATGGTTACAATTAATACATACCCAACTAAAACTTAAATCTCTGTTGCTTTCTACATACATTCTGCCACCACATTTACTACATATTTCAAATACCTCTTGAGATTTTTTTACAATTTTTTTATTTATAATAATGCTCGTTAACATATTTCTCTGCTGTATTAAGAACTCATAAATTTTGATACAGATACTAAAAAAAGTCCTAGGGGGTTTTATACATTTAAGATTTTTTGGGATTTAATTGTTCTTTAAACAAGAGCTATTATTCGAGAATATATAGCGATGGTGGGATAATACCCCGCTGTAACTTATGCAGGGCAAACGCATCTAAATTTAGAGGATAGACTATTGACTAAAGAACTTAGATGTGTGTCAAACGATTAAATAAGGTTTACCGTCGAGAGTCTTTTATCTACTTATAAGTCTTTAGTTGAAAATATAGCCAAGTACTAAGTCAATTAGTATGGCTTAATGCGATTATTTTAGGTCTAGTTGAGAATTTTCTATTTCTACACGAAGAGGTAATTTAAAATTATCAAAATTCCACATTTCAGGTAATATTTTTAGAGTATCGCTTACGTCATTAATAGATGAGGCAATTAATGTTGATTTGGTTAGTTCCAAAGCAATATTTATCAACTTATCGCTGTCGATACCTGTAGCAATATCTTTTGAATTTCTCAATTCTTTTAATATTTCTCGAAAAATAAAGACTGCTTTATCGGATTGTAAATTCATTTATTTTCTTCCAATTTAATAGGCTTAGTGCAATGAGTAAAAGTCCTTTATATTTCAATTACAGAAGTTAATTGTTTTTAAAATAGATTCTATATATTTGTGAATAGAAAGAATTTAGATTATTTCAACACTGCTCTGGATAGGTTTTAAAATTATTTACCTCGTTTTATTAAAACTTTATTCGCAATAAGTTACTAAAATAAGGTATTTTTCAAAACCTGATCGATAATATATTTGTTGGACTTTTTTCTCTAAATGCTTATATAAAATTAATTTAATAAAAAATTGTTTGATTAATTTTGATATGACCTAAATCATTACTATGATTCTAAAATGATTTGAGTATAAAATGATGTCTATCTTGATACTTAATCAGGCAAATATGCTGAATGTAATACAATATTAATATACTACTATGATTTAATAATTTAAAATTCAATAGGTACATTTTTTGTAGAATTTAGTTATATTTTTATCATTTTTTTGTTCAAAAAATAGCCTCAAAGCTTTATAGTTTCAACCCCAAAATATTAAAATCCCCCTAAGTCCCGTTAGCTGCGAAAAATATATTGGGAGAAAAACACGAACTGCGGGAATTAAATACAGAACCCTCTTCACATGAAGACTTGACAAAAGAAGAGTGGGAAAGTACAGCAGCTAGTACCCAGGAGCCGAAAATTAAGATGAGTGTAAAAATATAGAAATAAAATTATAGAAATAGGATCTTAGTTAGTGAAAATGAGTAATCCTCAAGTCACAATTGTTGTTTCACCCCGCGAAAGTTTTAGCTACAGTCGCAAGTCCCTAGAAAGTATTTATGAACATACTCAAGTCCCATTTAAGTTAGTTTACGTGGATGGGAATTCACCAAAAGCGACACGAGAATATTTAAAAGCTCAGGCAGAGGAAAAAAACTTTAAGTTAATTCGTACAGATTATTACCTTACTCCCAATAGGGCTAGAAATATCGGTAATCGTGAAGTTGACACTAAATATGTAGTCTTTGTTGACAACGATGTCATTGCTTCAGCGGGGTGGTTAAAGGCTTTGATAGACTGTGCTGAAGATACAAAAGCTACTGTAGTTGGTCCTTTAATGTGTCAATACGAACCGGTACATGAGGAAATTCATTTTGCTGGTGGTGAATCTCATATTGTAGTTGATGCTAAGGGAAGAAGACGACTGCGGGAAAAGATGTATAAGCAGGGTAAAAAAGTTGCTGATGTTGCTTCCCAATTACAACGATGCAAAACTGAATTATGTGAGTTTCACGTCATGCTAGTTCGCAGAGAAATATTTCAGCAACTAAGTGCTTTTGATGAAGCCATTATGAATACAAAGGAGCATCTTGACTTCTGTATGAGCGTTGCAAAATTTGGTGGTAGTGTTTACTTTGAACCATCTAGCGTAGTTACATATGATCCTGTATTGCCTTTAGAATGGAGCGATTTACATTATTATATGTTGCGCTGGAGTAATTCATGGGAATTAGAGAGCTTAAAGCAATTACGTCAAAAATGGGATCTAGCCGAGGATGGATATTTTCAGCATAGATATAAAGCTTTGGGATGGAGACGCAGAGATACAATTCTCATGCCGATAATTCGTAAGTTAACCTTGGGGATTAGACATCAAAGACTGGATAAAGTTTTAATGTACGGTTTTCTTGTACCTATTGAGAAAGTTATTAATAACTATCTGACTAGTCGATATGCTAAAGCGCATTTGAAGAAAAAAACAACTTTACAAACAACTCCACTACAGACTTTGACACCGGAAACATAAGGGATAGTTGTTTAGTTGATAATCAATTACTGTATTACTAGATGATAGATGTAATTGCACTTTTCACGGTTCCTTTTAAAAGCATTGCGTCTATATCAAACAATTTTTTGTCTTTTTCATGAACATTTTTCTTGCTCAACGATATTGGTAACTGGAGGAGGTACAGAGACACAAATGCTGTCGCTGCGTCAAAATTTGCGCGATCGCCATCATGATGTATGCTTGTTTTATGTTAGGTAAAGCCTATTCTTGATAGTCCTTTACTGTCTGAGTATAGGTGCTTTGGAACCAATAACTTACTTCAGGTTATTTCCCAAACGGCTAATTTTTCAGCTTATTGGAACCTGCGTCCTGCTTTGGATGATTTTCAGCCAAGCGAAGTAAGGACTAACCAGAAATTGTTGAAAACTGTAAAACTAGGTTTTTAGCACTTCCGGAGGATGTCACAGTTCTTAGCAATATGGAGTGCAAATTACTTAGGAATAGAGCGATCGCAGAAGAAATGGGATAAGCAGGACGCAAACAAGCAATTAAAGAATTTAGTGAAGAGGGATGTACAGAAAACTTTATAAAAATTTACCAGGAAACCCAAAGTAAGTATTTATAGAAACATGGAAGAAAATTATGATTCATACTTAGTGAAGAAGAAAAAAATCAACACTTGAAACTTGGAATCATTAAATTAAAAAAACTCCAGCCTTATTAACTACCTTACCAAGGATAGCTGCATCCTTGTATCCTAAACTTTTCAATTCACCCACACAACTATTAGCTTTTTCTTGAGATACCGTAGCTAATAAGCCACCAGAGGTCTGGGGATCGAATAATAAAGGGTAATGAGGATGACTTTGTTTTAATTTACTCTGGAATATGTAATTCTCAGCTTTTAAATTTTCAGGATGTAGCGAACTAAAAATTCCCTTTCTTATTGTTTCTATAGCACCAGGTAAAATCGGAATAGCATCAAGCTGTAATTCTACACCCATTTTGCTACTTTGTAGCATCTCCAATAAATGTCCTAACAAACCAAAACCTGTGACATCAGTACAAGCAGTTGCACCATTTTTGATGAGACATTTGGCAGCATTTTGGTTGGATAACAGCATTGATTCTACAGCACTATCAATCCACTTCCCCTTAGCCTGATAGCGCATATTGGCTGCAAATAAAGTACCTGTACCTAAAGCTTTTGTTAATATAAATGTCTGTTCTGGCTGAATTCTACCTTTACGGAGTAAATTATCCATAACAGCCAAACCATTGCAGGATAAGCCAAATCCTAATTCTCTATCTTCAGCAGTATGTCCACCAATCAAAACTGCTTGTGCTTGGTTTAATACCTTAAGGGTACCTGATAAAAGTTGGTAAAGAGTTTCTTCAACTTGTGATGGTGCACCATAAGGAATTGTTGCGATCGCGAGTGCACTTTGAGGAATTGCACCCATGGCAAAAATATCACTTAAACAATGATTAGTGGCAATTTGACCAAAAATATAAGGGTCTTCGATTAAACTACGAAAGTAATCTACTGTTTGTACCAATACTTTCCCTGATGGTATTCGTAATACTGCTGCATCATCTGGCGCATCCAAACCAATGATAATATCTTTCTGATTATTGTTACTACTTTGATTGCTTTTTTGTTCTTTTTTTACTCGTTGTAAAACTTTTTTTAACACACTACTACCAACTTTGGAACCACAACCAGCGCAGCGCATTTGGGGTGATTGGTAATCAGTATTGGAAGAAGCAGGATAAAGGAAGGATTCAAAACTAACTTCCCTCAGCTTCATCTGTGGAAGATGATTAAACTTTTCCATAAACTTCCGGTCTATGTAATCTTTCCATTTCCACACGAGTTGAGAAGGTGGAAGGGTAAACCAACCACGTGTTGCGATCGCTTTTCCGTCTCCCGTACCAATCAAACTTAGATATTGTTTCTGTGGTTTAAATTTAAGTACGGGTTTGTTTTGTAAAAATCGCTGTAAGTTTTTAAATAAAGGTTTTCCCTGACGAACTGCAAATACTCCTGCTTTGGGACGGGGATAGTCAGACATTGTTGCAATATCCCCGGCAGCAAAAATGTGAGAATGAGATAAGGACTGCAAGCTATCGTTAACTAGAATAAAACCTTGCTTATCTAAAGTTATTCCTGTTTTTCTCAACCACTCGGGTGCAGATGCTTGAGTTACCCAAAATATTTGATTTGATTTTGTTTGTAATCCAGAATCACAAATGACTAAATTTTTATCAACTTTAGATACATTTTCACCATTATGTAGTTTAATACCTTTGTCTAATAAAACTTTCTTAATTAAAGTTCTTACAGAGCGGTGATGATTTGGCAGTAACTCTGTATTACGCTGAAACAGATGAATATTTAATTTTTTTTCATCTGCAATAATCTTTTTCAAATGAGCTTGCATTGATAATGCTAACTCTACACCTCCTGCACCTCCACCTACTATACTGATACTCAATGCTTGCTGGGGAGATGCAGTCGCATCTTCAGTTAGGGAATTCCAAAATTTTAAAAATTGCGGTACTGGTTTAGCAGGTATGGTATTATCTGCTGCACCAGGAACAAGTATTGTGGCTGGGGTACTACCTATATCAATCGATAGTACATCAAAACTGACAGGGGGTCGATTGGCGCAAATAACCTGATTTTTATCTAAATTTAAATCAATTACTGTATCTAGGAAAATTTTAGCTTGGGAAAACTCAGCTAGTCTACGTAAATCTATGTGAGATTCTTCCTGAGAGTAAAATCCTGCAACATGTCCCGGTAACATCCCGGAATAAGGTGTGTGGGTACAGTTCGTAATTACAGTTAAACGTATTCCCGGTAATGGCTTCATACCCCACATTTTCATAACAATTGCATGAGAATGACCGCCACCAACCAGAACTAGGTCTTTCACAACAGGCTGTAACTCTTGCTGCATATTTTGCCACATCTAAAGACTAATTATAAAGATTATCCGATTATTTTACTAAGTATTTCCTATTGAAAAAGTTAATTTAATTAATAAAATTATCAACTGCATAGGGTGTATGGTATCTAAAATACTTTTATTTTTTACTAAAGTAGTATAATACTCTTCTTAACTATATTAAATAAATAGGAATAATTTCGTACTTAGTTCTATTTATATATAAAATACTATTCCGTATTTAATATTTGCTTTTTACATCCGTATTCGTATATTTTTTAGTCAAAATTAATCAACTGTTTTGTTAAAAACTATTTTTTATTATCAAACTAAGTTTTTTAAAAAATTAGTATCTAGTCAGAACGAAGGATTAGATAAAGAATTATTACAAGTTTCAAAAAGCTTAGCAAGTAGAAATTTATCTACACGCTTACAAGCCATTAGTCGTCTAAAGGAAATTATTTGCTGTTATCCCCAGGAATCGTACAAAGTTTCTGATATTGTCGCAAGCTTCATCCGTAACAAAACTACTACCCTCAATCACCTAGAAATGCAGCAAGTTTTTTCAGAAAAAGTGTCTGAAGATATTCAAGCTGCACTAACGTTAATTGGAGAAATACCTTTATTATGTAGCTTTGATTGTGATAGAGCAGCGAATAGTATAAAAGAGTCAATGATTAATTTAAGTCATACGGATATTAGAGGAGCAAACTTAAATTGTGCCAATTTAAAAAGAGTCATATTTAAGGAAGCAATTTTGTATCAAACTAATCTTTGTAGTGCTAATCTAAGCCACGTAAACTTAGAGGGGGCAATTCTGAGTGCAGCTAATTTGCAAAAAGCAAACTTGGAGGGTGCTAATTTAAAAGGGGCAATATTGAGTGCTGCAAACCTTTGTGGGGCTAATCTCTTTCGCGCTAATCTGGATGGTGCAAATATGTATCTGGCTAAACTAGAGGATACAATTTTTGATTCATCTAGATATTACTAAGTCTCATTATAGAAAAAATAAATATCAAGAAATTGAAACTTTATATTTCAAATATCAGAGAATTAGTAATACAATAGTTATCCCTAGTAATAGGAGTTATTTATTAATGCATCATTAAGTACTTAAATAAGCACACTATCCCGATAATCCAGGTAAATGCACGCAAATATTGTTAACCAATTGATTAAGGTTATTTGGAAACTATTTGGAAACATTTATAATAGCATGCAGAAAATTCTTATTGCACGATATTTACGTGTATTCACAGTGGTGAATAATATTTCAGCAAGATTAAATGAGGTGCTACTACGGAATATATCTGCATTATTGTAAACACCTGGTAGATATTGCAAATATGAGACAGATGCTATACTCTTTTTGTCACAAAAACATCCGTGAAAATTCTGTGTCGTGAGGAATACAACTGCTATGTCTGCCAAAAAGACAGACGCACTCAAGCAAAAGTTCTTAACTATATCAATTGTATTTACAGTCTTGAATGCAGTGTTGCTTTTAGCCCTTGCTAGAAATACCAAGCTATCACATCAAGAAAAAATAGAGTATGGGAATCAAGGATTAACTACTACTGCTACACTTTTTCTTGGGCTTGCAGTAATGATGAATGCTTATTATAGCGCTAAGGGGGCAGCATCTAAAGAGAAAAGTGCGATCGCAACACAAAAAAGTAATGAAATCGCTGCTAGGAATGCTCAGTTATTAGAAGATAAGCTAATGAACGAGCGTCTCATGTGCGGTATTACTCAGCTAGGACATAAAGAAATAGCAACCAGAATGGGAGCAATATATGCTCTGGAGAAAGTTGCTCAGAATTCTGTTGAGGAATACTTAACTGTGATGGAAATTATTTCAGCTTTCGTGCGAGAAAATGCACCATTAAAGTCTAAAAATCAAGAACTTATTGATGATGATGAACCACCATCTATTCGCTCCGATATTCAAGCAGCTTTAACTGCAATCGGGAGGTGTAACTTCCCAGGGGATATAGAAAATCAACAGTCTAATTATAAGCTCGACTTGCATAATACTGATCTTAGATGGGCTAACCTAAGAGAGGCAAACTTGCAGCAAATTGATTTTAGGGGAGCTAATTTACAAGGTGCTAATTTACAAGGGGCTAATTTAAGAAAAGCTAATCTAGAGTTATCAATCCTCACTGGAACAGTTCTTGTTGAAGCTGATTTGACAGAATGTAATTTGCCAGAAGCAAATTTATCTGGAGCAAATCTTAATAAAGCTTGTCTTTGTAGAGCAAATTTACATTCTGCAAACCTTACATCTGCTAGTTTACGAGCAGCAAACTGTACTGATGCTAATTTATATAAAGCAAACTTGCAGCAAGCAAATCTGAAAGTTGCTAATCTTTCAGGAGCAAAGCTATTTTTAGCTAATCTCCAAGGGGCTAAGCTGAATAAAGCTAAATTAAATGGTACAGGTTTAATAGGAGCTAATTTGCAGCAAGCAAATCTTAATGGGGCTAATTTGCATGGGGCAAACCTGAATGCTGCTAAACTACAAAATACTGAAGTGTTTTTTGCCAACCTTGCTTCAGCAAGTCTTAGAGAAGCAAACCTTTATGGTGCAAATTTAATGGGAGCTAATTTACAGAAAGCTATACTAAATGAAGCTAATCTGGATACGGCTAATTTGATTGGGGCAAATCTAAATGAAACTAATTTAAATCAAGTAAAGCTCGACGGTGCGATTTTAACAGGAGCCAAGAACCTAAAGCCACAACAATTAAAAATGGCTAGTGGTGAATTTTAATTGTTAATGATGTAAAGGGCATCTACCAATATCTGCCCTAAGAAATAGTTTACATATTATTTGTATATTTTGGATTTTTTTTCATCAAATCTATAAAGTAATTATGATAATTTTTAACTTATTAATTTAATTTTTTCTACAATAATTTTATAAAAAAGTTGCATTTTATTTATATTAAAGAATTTAAAGTATTTTTAAATTTAGTATTCAGATAAATATCTTTAGAGACTATAGCAGTAGCCTAGTACAACACGGCGTAAATAAATAGACCATTAAAACTTCTAAAATGCTTATAAAGTAAGCATTTACACCTTCTTCTGTCTCCTGCTTACTTACTTCTGCCTTTATTTACTAGTACATATGTACTGAATTATATTTCCATTGCTATAAATAAAATTTACATATATACAGGACTTACGCAAGGAAGATTTGTCATTGCGACCGAAACTTCGTGTCGCTTTCCCTGAAAGGGTTGTCGTATACCAGCAATCTCAATCACTATGCGTTAGCTAACGCTATACTACGCAAATGCGGAGCGTGCTCATTAGAGCTTATACATCGCAAATAGAAAGTCAAGCGCGGACATGCGATCGCCTATGTAGGGTCTTCTCTCCGAGACGTTACACGAACGACCATCGCTTACGGTCTCCTACAGAATTAGGTTGCTTTTGCGTAAGTTCTGGATAATTGAGGTTCCAATATAGGAAGAGAAAGAATCAGAAATTTTTTCTCAAACCTTCTTTGAATAAAATCAACTATTATTATATTTTTTATTTTTTGAAACGACTATATAAACTAAATTTAGTTAAGAATACTTTTTTCAATTATTTTTAAAATAATTTTTAAAAATAATCAAAAATTCTTACAGTCAATATTTGAAAAGTGTTTTAAATTCTGATTGTAATTTACCTAACAAAATAAATATTAAATATCATTAGATTGTTTGATAATAAACATAGACTTAATCTTAATCAGTATTTGCCACATATACTTCTATTTAAATAAATATGATAATTTAGATTGATTGTTTATATAATAAGTGGAATTTATACTATGTCTATTGTCAAAAAAGATAGTAGCACAAATAGAATCAAAATATCATTGTATTGGTTGTTAATTATATTTTTTATATATTCAGGACAAATATTTTTTATTGTTTATAAATTGAATATATTTTCTCCAGAAAACAAGATAAATTATGCAATCCAAACATTGATAACCACAGGGATTATTTTTACAATATTAATAGTTAATTTGATAAAAATACGAGGAGAAAATATATCTTTAAATATTAAAGATAGTAAAACAGATAAAAATATTATATCAGCTATAAATTTAAATCAAAATGAAGAATCCACTTTAGAAATAGAGCTTAGTTGTTGTAACTTACAATCCTCGAAGCAGTTAATAGATAATCGCTTTACAAGTGCAATTCAACAGCTAGGTAATGAAAAAGTAGAAACTCGCTCTGGAGCAATCTATGCACTAGAAAAAATTGCCAAAGACTCTCCAGAATATCACTGGATTATTATGGAGACATTGGCAGCCTTTGTTAGAGAAAATGCACCAATAATAGAGATAGAGGCAGAATTCGAGTATTCATCTAGTATCTCTACTGATGTTCAAACAGCTCTAACTATCATTGGTAGACGCAACTCCCAAGAAGATCCAGAGAATAAAAGATTAGATTTACACTCTACAGATTTGAGGGGAGTAGAACTAGTAGGAGCAAATCTTCGACTAGTAGATTTTACAGAGGCAAATTTAGCTGGAGTCATGCTTTATCAAGCTGACCTATCAGAATCATATCTGACTGGTGCCAACTTAACGGAAGCAGTTTTATATGAAGCTAACTTGCAAAATGCAGATTTATACGAAGCGAATTTGCAACAAGCTGTTATGAGAAAAGCGGATTGTTCCCAAGCAAATCTTTATCAAGCTAACTTACAGCAAACCATTCTTTACGAGGCAAATTTACAAAAAGCAACACTATATGGATCAAATTTACAAGGTGCAATGCTATACGAAACTAATTTATCTCAAGCTAACTTAGAAGATACTGATATGAGTCAAGCAAATCTAATCGGTGCAAATTTATTACAGTCTCAACTAATTGGTAGTAATCTGGAAAAAGCTGTATTTAGTATTGCAAACCTTTCGGAAGCTAATTTGTATGAAGCTAGACTTTGTGGAGCGAACTTCTCAGAAGCTAACTTATCAGAAGCAAATCTGACTGGTGCTGATTTAAAAGAAGCAAAACTATTTGATACAAACTTATCTGGAACCGACCTTAGTAGAGCAGTAAATATTGAGTCTGGGCAGATTGGCTTTGCGAAAGGTGATGATACAACTAATCTCCCTGATTACTTAGAGAAACCTAGCTGCTGGGGTATTTCTAGTGATGAAAACTCTTAATCAAAGTTTCTAATTAAAGTTTTTAATTAAAAACTTTAATTAGAAAGAAGAGCTATGTTTATAATCCCAGCATTGATTATTTTCCCAGTATCTACCACTGCTCTCGCATCTTATCTGACTTTTAATCCAGGGAATTGATGTAGGATGTTCGGAAATAAAATTTGAATTTATATAGGAAAATAGAAAAGAGAAAGTGTAGAAACTAGAAGTCGAGAATATAGTAGTTACAATTGCTAATAAAAATGTATTTTTTATATTGCTGAAATGACCGCTTCTTTTTTTTAAACCCTGATATTTTACCATAGGTATTTTGTCCTTTATATTACTAAATAAAGATATTGAAACATCCTCTCAATTAGGATTTAATTAACTGCAAGCACAAGTTAAGCATGTGAGATTTCAAGAGTTCTTCAATCCCATGCTCATTTGGTTATTTTTACGTAAGTTCTATCAATTACAGAAAAATAGATAGATAACTAAAAAATTTTTTGATGATAAAAAATCAAAAAAATTATTCATATATAAGCTTAGCGATAAATATTAAAAACCAAGTATATTTGGGGAACACATCGTTTATATTGGCACATTATTCATGGAAGTTGACAGATAGCAGAGCCAAGATTCATTAAGAAATAATACTGATACTCACTTATTAAAGATTATGTATTTTCTTCAGATAAACCTTAATATCTCATTAAATATAAGCAAATTTTACGATGAGTATGCTACATAACAAATAATTAAAATTGTATCAATCTCTACAAAGATTTCATTAAATACTTTAGTAAAGAAATAATAGAATTTATACAAGACTTTGCCACTAGCTAGGCGCTAGTAACAACCCTTGACCTAATATGAAATGTATCTCTACCTACCAGGTTGGATATGAATAAATACTTAGGGATAAAATCCTAACCTAGGTAATCCAGATGTTTCATCCCAATTCATCATGATATTGAGACATTGTATTGCTTGACCTGCTTGTCCTTTAATTAGGTTATCAATTGCTGACATGACAATAACTCTTCCAGTACGGGGATCGGCTTCGATCCCGATATAACATTGATTACTTCCACAAGCCCATTTAGTTTGGGGATAAACTCCAGGATCACAAATATTTACCCAAGGACTATTACGGTAGAAAGCTCTGTATATTGTAATTATGTCATCTCGGACTAATCCGGGATCCCGTAGAGTAGCGTAAACTGTAGCTAAAATTCCCCGTACCATTGGTATGAGATGGGGTGTAAATTGAACTGTAACTTCGTGTCCAGAAAGGTCGCTACAAATCTGTTCAATTTCTGGAGTGTGACGATGGCAAGCTACACCGTAAGCAGCCAAAGAATTATCGGCTTCAGCTAAAAGTAGGTTAGTTTTTGCCTGTCTTCCTCCACCCGAAGTACCAGATTTGGCATCAATTATTGCCGTATTTGGAACAATTAAACCTTGTTTAAGCAGAGGAGAAAGAGCCAATAAACTTGCAGTTGGATAGCAGCCAGGGCATCCTACTAACTGGGTTTCAGCAATGCGATCGCGGTATAGTTCGGGTAAACCATAGATAGCTGTGGCTGCTGTTACACTATCACTTCTTTCTTTGGCATACCATCTAGTATATGTGGATAAATCGCTAAACCGATAATCGGCACTCAGATCCAGTACTTTGCATCCTTTTTCCAGAAGTTGTGGTGCCATTTGGCAAGCTAGACCGTTAGGCAAAGACAAAAATACCACTTCACACTGGCGGGCAATATTATCTATATCAGGTGCTTCTACTGATAAATTTATTACATGAGCCAAATGAGGATAAATATCTCCAAAAGATTTACCGGCAGAACTCTCACCACCGAGATAGACTATTTCCACTTGAGGATGTTCGCTTAGAAGTCTGACTAATTGAACTCCACCATAGCCGGACGCGCCGATAATGCCGACAGGTACGCGTCTAAAATTGCCCATGTTTTAAAAACCCTTATAAATTGCTTTTTGTTCTGTGAATAATGAATAGTTCATTTGGGTGACCTTCTTCGGCAGTGTAGATTGTCATCTTAAAACTTTAAATAGCAATCTACTTTAAGAATCATTAACTTTTAGTATTCCGCCTTTAAAATTTCATCTTTAAATTAGGATGGTATTCTACTCCACCGTGTATTGAGTGGGGAAAGCTGGTCATCGCTTTTCCCTGCCTTGGCACGGTGATATACCAATGACTTGCCCTTAATTGCTTGAATTTTTGGTAAATCATAAAAGGATGAGGAAGCTAAGGGGTAAGGAGTATATAGTTTTAAGGCTCAACAAATGTCTATATTAAACCTAATTAAACCTAAAGACAGAACATCCGAACCAAATACGCGAAGAAGGTATGCAAATCTCAAATTTCCATTCACCCCGACCCCCTGATGTTTTTGGACGTACTTGTTTTATCTGAATAAAATTCAGGTACGTTGGCATTGCTTTAGACTCTTATTTTTATAACTGACCTGAATGTCATGTTATCGAATCATTGCTACTTTTTCCTCTTCGTCAACCAAAAGAGCTACAATTTAAAATAAGTTTTTGTAAAAAAAATTTAAGTTTAAAAAGTAAAAAACCTGCTGTGTCGCAGTCTATTAATCCAGAGGAGCTATCTAAAGTTAGTGAATCTAACGCTGGTATTTCTCCCTCCGAACAAAATTTCCAATTTGATTCTATTGATTCTGCCTTAGCAGATTTGAAGGCAGGCCGAGTTATTGTGGTTGTGGATGATGAAAATCGCGAAAATGAAGGCGATTTGATTTGTGCAGCCCAGTTTGCTACCCCAGATATGATTAATTTTATGGCGGTAGAAGCTAGGGGATTAATTTGTCTGGCGATGAGTGGCGATCGCTTAGATGAATTAGATTTACCTTTGATGGTAAGCAATATAACTGACCCTAATCAAACTGCTTTTACTGTCAGTATTGATGCATCTCCAGAACTGGGAGTAACTACAGGTATTTCAGCCGAAGACCGCGCTCGTACAATCCAAATAGCATTAAATCCAGGCACCAAACCAGAAGATTTGCGCCGTCCGGGACATATTTTTCCTTTGCGTTCTCGTGAGGGAGGAGTTCTTAAACGTGCCGGACATACAGAAGCTGCTGTCGATTTATCCCGTCTGGCAGGACTTTATCCGGCTGGAGTTATTTGTGAAATTCAGAACTCAGACGGTTCTATGGCTCGTCTTCCACAGCTAATCGAGTATGCCCGCAACTACAAGTTAAGAATTATTAGTATTGCGGATTTAATTAGCTATCGTCTCCGGCATGATCGCTTAATTTTTCGTGAAACTGTGGCAGAATTACCAACCCAGTTCGGTTTGTTTAAAATTCATGCCTATCGTCATACTTTAGATGGCTCAGAACATGTAGCTATTGTCAAGGGAGATCCAGAACAATTTGCCGATCATCCAGTCATGGTGCGGATGCATTCTGAGTGCTTAACTGGTGATGCTCTGGGTTCTTTACGCTGCGACTGTCGGATGCAGTTACAAGCAGCTTTAAAAATGATTGAGAATGCGGGTTTTGGTGTCGTTGTTTATCTACGTCAAGAAGGCAGAGGTATTGGCTTAATTAATAAACTTAAGGCTTATTCTTTGCAGGATATGGGTTTAGATACGGTAGAGGCTAACGAACGTTTAGGTTTCCCTGCGGACTTACGGGACTACGGTATGGGAGCGCAAATGCTTATGGATCTGGGAGTACATAAGATTCGTTTAATCACTAATAACCCCCGCAAAATAGCTGGGCTGAAAGGTTATAGCCTCGAAGTTGTAGACCGAGTACCGTTGCTCATCGAGTCGAATGATTATAATTCCACCTATTTAGCAACTAAAGCTAGTAAACTCGGTCATATGCTGCTACAAACTTATTTGGTAACGGTAGCTGTAGACTGGCAAGACCAACCCCAAGTAGTTACAGAACGTTACGAACGTTTAGAAAAGCTGCGACATCTAGCTAGAACTCAACATCTATTACTGCAAGAAGAAGCTCGTCCCGTTGCGATCGCGCTTTTTGATAAACCATCATTAATCGTACATCTGGGATTCGATCAGGCAAATATTGCAACGGAAGACTGGTATGAAAACAGTGGTCATCCTTACATACAGGCAGTTAGTAAAATTTTAGATGACTTAGTTAAATTACCTTATATCCAAAAATTAGAATTTTTGATTTCTCCAGGAGTCGATCCTCTGAGTAATTTGCAGGTAGGTGTTGATAGACAATCTTTTTCTAAAGAAATATTACCCTCCTCTATTTGCTCTCAACAGCTAGAGACTCAGAAGATTTATAGTTTTGGGAAATGAGGGTTAGGAAGGTGAATAAAATAACTATGTATAAACTGGATCTCTTCCCTGCTTAAGGGACTTCCAGCAAAAAAATAACCAATTACTGGAAAGGCAGGGAGTAAGGAGCAGGGGGAATAAAGCAATAAGCTTTCAGCCCATAAATTGAGTAATTTATTTTTTGGTGTTCCCTAACTATGGAGAAATTTTTCCCTCTGCAACTCGGAGAGGGATAGGTTTAGGGAAAGCGTGAGTTAACTAGAGATTCGGTTTTATATTTTATTTGATCTTGAATTTTTAAACTTTCATTTCAAGAATTCTTCACCAATTTTAAAAGATGTAAGATGAATCCTGAAATCACAATTGAGATTAAACCTCTGATAGACTACTTAAACTTCTCCAAGACCCACTTCGAGTATCAAAGCAGTACCAGATAAGGTCTTTAGAATTTTGATAGCAAAATATAGAGCGATCGCAAGCGTCAAAATTGTTAGTTAAATAATATACTATTCCCCTAAAGGGGTAAGTCTTTTTACGCAATCTTTTAGCTACAGCTTGATTAGGACACTCAACAATAAAAATAGGTTCTCCTTCCAAGTGTCCTAGAGAAAAAATGCACATCCGCAAAATGGCTCTTAACCAGCTTTCCGAATCTATAAAATATCCATCAATAATTTTATTAGTTAAAGCTTGTTCTAAAGAACGATCCTTTTTTTCCTGCGCATGAGCATCAGACATAGTAATACACTGTCTCCTGTATCCTTGGTTCGAGATTAAACCAAAAGCTACAAAAATGACAAGTGTGTGAGGATGAATACTAAATGAAATTTTAAGATTTCATGAGCTTAGGGGGCTGAAATTTATTTTCTGACTTCGCCAGAATTTATTCACTGGAGAGTTTTCAGAGTTATATTATATGTTTAGCATACTCCTGTTTTATAAGCAGGGGATTTAGCCTTAGTTAAACAAAATATGGCAATAAGTCATCACAAGTTGATGAAATAAAGATAAAATTAGCAGGATGAGTTAAGAACTTAGTATTTGTAAAATTCTATTAAATTAAGCTGTCATTAAATATTTGTTTAGTTCAAATATGACTCCTCAAGGATAAAATATACTTAAAACTTAATATAATCGATTGCCAGTTATTTATTATAATTTCTCTGTATCTGGATTGAACTTATTTTGCTTTCGATTAATAGTTGTATCTAACCAATGACTAACTTCATCTGCTAACCAGTAAATTTCTGATTTGGTTAAAGCAAAAAAACTTAATACAGAAGTAGAAAGCTCATATTGATTTCGACCTAGACAAATTCTTAAAAAGTGTTGATTCTTATTATCTTGGTCGTATTCTAAATATGCTGTATCTATCTTATAGTTTTCTGGATAAATGCTAATTTTTTTACTGAATAGATAATAAGCTAAATATATTTGCTGATTGTCAATAAATAGCTTTTTGATACTAAATGTAGATATACAAGCTATTAAAAATAAAACGAAGGAAGTAAATGAAGACAAACAGAACCATAAGAAAATTAGCAAATGATTAGAACTGATATTATTGGTTAAACAGAAGTAAATGCTGAAAATTGAGGATGAAACAATAGGTATAAGATAAATTAAAGTCGCTTTCGAGTAAAATCCCACAGCAGGAATCGTAACTTCTAAAAATTCAGAATTTTTGTTTAAAAACACTTTGCTTCCTTGGGGTTTTTCATATTTACGATCGCTTTTTTCTAATAACTCTGAAATCACCGCAATTTTTTCTAACGCTCCAGAAGCTTCTTTTGCAGATGACAAGCGTCTTTGAAGTGATGGTTCTTTCATCCAATGCAACCAGTAAACTAAACCACGACTCAATAAACAAAATGCTTCATTGTTAAAGTTTACAGGTTCTACACCTGTAGCAGCATAAGCTAAAGTAGTTCCCAGACTGAATAAATCAGACTGAGGAGATATACTAATTTCCAGATATTCAAATTGCTCTGGAGATATATAAATATAGTCTTTACTATTCTTTTCTGGAAAACTATCTCCGTGATAAAGATTTTCTGGGAAACTAAAATCAACTAAGTACACTTCACCAATGCTATTTCCAGAACGATTTTTTAACAAGATATTACTTGGTTTAATATTTCCATGAATTATTGGTATATCCTGACTATGCAAATAGTTGAGTGTTTCTAATAGCTTTTTTGCTAACTGCTTTATTTCATATTCACTGAATTTACGACCTGACTGTAAGTAATTTTCTAGGGATTGAGATTCTGAAATATATTTTTGAATTAATATAAAGCCTCTAATATTTTCTAAGTTTATTTTAAAATAATCTATATATTCTGGAATATTACCATGATTAATTTGTCGCAGAGATTTTAATTTACTTTCTATAAATTCTAATTTGGATGATTCTGAGTTGCTTTCAAATAATCTAACTTTTATAACGACATTTTCTTGATTTTCTAAATTAACAGCAATCAGAGTTTTACGATTATCCTGGTTACGGATATATTTTTCTTTCCCATATTTATTTAACTTTTCTTGAAAAAATTTTTCTAAAAGCTCATTTTTTAACTTTTGAATAGCCATATCTCATAGCACAAAAATTCTTTTGCTTTTATAGCTTGCTTCTGAGAATTTTCTCTACAGAAATAATACTGATATTAAGCATTATTTTTATTTAAGTTATTTCACTTGCTTACATTTAAGTTTATAGAAGCTATTAAATAAATTTGAATTATGATTTAGATTAGTGGCTTTAGATAAAAACATAATATCTTTAAATATATAAAAGCTACCTTTTAATTCTAAAGATTTTATAGCTCTGAAGATTTTATATTCAATTTAACTCACTTAATTAATCGCAATACGGAAATCAATTGAAATGTCTCTAACTCGTATAAAAGTATATCTGGTAAAATCTGCTGTATCTCCAGATTATTTCTTACTTGTGTGAGTCTTACTTCTATGAACACAAATACCAGTCAAGATATGAGCAAAAGTACATTTTCTCGACTTGCACCTTTTATTCAAGAATATATTTATACTCATAACTGGACAGAATTAAGACCCGTACAACTTGCAGCCTGTGAGGTTATATTCAATACTGATGCTCATTTATTGATTGCTGCTGGTACAGCTTCAGGGAAAACAGAAGCAGCACTATATCCTATAATTACTAAACTCTATGAAAATCCATCTAAAACTATTGGTGCAATATATATCGGTCCGATCAAAGCATTGATTAATGACCAATTTGAGCGTTTGAATGATTTACTTAGAGAAGCCAATATTCCAGCTTATCATTGGCATGGAGATGTTTCTCAAAGTCGAAAAAAACAGCTTTTAAAAACCCCCCAAGGTATTTTACAGATTACTCCAGAATCTTTAGAAAGCTTGTTGATAAATAAATATGATGATTTGATGCGCTTATTCGGGGATTTGCGATTTGTAGTTATTGATGAAATTCATGCTTTCATGGGTACAGAAAGGGGATGTCAGATTTTATGTCAGTTATCAAGATTAGCGAATTTAACTAAAAATCAACATCGTCGTATAGGTTTATCAGCCACTTTAGGAGATTATTCTTTGGCTGAAGATTGGTTAAGTTCTGGTACCCATAATCCAGTTATTACCCCTGAAATTAAAGTCGGAAAGCGTCCTATTAAGCTAGCTTTAGAACACTTTTATCTTTCTGATGATCAAGAATTTCAGGAAGTCAGTCCATATGATCAATATATTTTTCAAATTAGTAAATCTCGCAAGTGTTTAATTTTTGCAAATAATAAATCCCAAACTGAGTCTATCATCAGTTCTTTACGACACATTGCTTCAGAACAAGGTTTACCCGACATATATCATGTCCATCATGGCAGTATATCAGCAAGTTTGCGACAAGAAGCCGAAAGCGCTATGCGTGAACCCGGTAAACCATCAGTGACAGCAGCTACTTTGACTCTGGAAGTAGGAGTAGATATTGGTAATTTAGAAAGAGTTATTCAGTTAGATTCACCAATGTCAGTAGCTAGCTTTCTGCAACGTCTGGGACGGACAGGAAGAAGAGGTGAACCTGCTGATATGCGTTTTGTGTGTGCTCAGAAGTCGAAATCTTTAGATGCAGCTTTACCTAAACAAATAGGTTGGCAATTTTTACAAGCGATCGCGATCATTCAACTTTACATAGAAGAAAAATGGATTGAACCTATTGCACCAGTTAAATATCCCTTAAGTCTGCTATACCATCAAACCATGAGTACTTTAGCTGCTACAGGAGAAATATCACCTGCTTTACTAGCTCAACAAATTTTAAGTCTATCGCCATTTAACTATATTACTCGTGCAGACTTCAAGCTATTACTAAATCATTTAATCAATATTGACCACATTCACAAAACTGAAACTGGAAAATTGATTATTGGTTTAGCGGGTGAAAAAATTGTCAACAGATTTCAATTCTATGCTGTCTTCCCGGAAGTCAAAGAATATTTAGTTAAGTATGAGTCTACAGAAATTGGCAGTATCGTAATGGTACCGAAAGTAGGTACTGAGTTTGGTTTAGCCGGTAGAAGCTGGAAAGTTGTAGAGATAAACCCACGTCAAAAGACTATCTCGGTTCAACCCGGTGAAGGAAAAGCTGGTATTTATTGGCGGGGTGGTGGCGGAAGCATACATACTAAAGTCATGCAAAGAATGCGTCAAGTTTTATTGGAAGACGTACAATATGCTTATTTACAAAAAAATGCGACCGCGTATCTGCAAGAAATCAGAGAACTAGCACAAAATACTGGTCTAAATAAAAGCAATATAGTTACTTTCGGGAAAGGTAAAGTTTGTATCTTTCCCTGGATGGGTACCGTTGCTTTTCGCACCCTTGAAAAATTAATTGATACTTTCTGTCGGGAAACTTTAGAAATTTCTAGTATGGGGGGATTGAGTCCTTATTTTATTACTCTAAAATTATCCCCTGAGCAAGTTGACAATATATATCCAGAGATAATTTCTTTAGGGAAACAGAGAATTATTCCTGAACATCTTATTTCTGAAACAGAAGCACCAGAGATTAATAAGTATGACCAATACATTCCTTACCCTCTGTTAAGAAAAGCATTTGTGAATGACCACCTGAATTTAGATGAAGTAAGGGAATGCCTTGAGAAGTGGAGATATTTAGCTATAAAAACTTAGAATCCTATTTTGTATGATTTTTAGTAGTCAGGACTTACGCAACTGGCACATTGCGATCGCGCTTCTACGACGCAAGGTGTACCTTTACGCCATTTTTTTTGAGCAGATACTTTAATTTTATCAAACTAGTTTCTGACAAAAATATTTTTCTTCCCTACTTCTTCCCGATTTGTCTATATATTCTAAATTGTAAGTTTTCAGGACTTACGCAAAAGCAACGTAATTCCTGTAAGATTATAAAGATTTCTTTCAAATCCTCGGTTGAGAGACATTTGTGTAGGCGGATGTTTGCTCTATAGCTTATTTTTGTGGGCAAAAATCATACACATAAATTATTAATTTCTAACTTGAAAACTAAATTTTGCTATAGTCTATTAACACATAATAGATATATAAGCATTTTACGATTTAAGAAATATACAATGCAACTCTTAACTACTTAGTTTGATTGATTGACAGGTGCTTCAATATTAATGTAGACATTTACAAATAATAAATTTACGGATTAATATAATATTGAATTTCAGATGAATTAAGAATAAAGAATTAATGAAGAATCAATAAAACTCTTGACTAACCCCAGGCAATCTTAATAAATGGTATTATGAGAAACATATTTTATACTTATAATATGAAACATTTTCCTATCAGTTTACGATTGTTAGGGCTTATCATACCTATAACGGTAGCTAGTTTATACACTGTTTAGTGGTGATTTCTACCAAAGCAAGTTCTATTAATCCTAGTTTATTTCTTCTATTAGTTTAAGAAGTCTGCAAAAAACAACCGGACTTCTTAAATGAGTTTTAAATTGAACTACAGGCAATTATTTAATCTTACTTTTGGGAATCCAACTTTCAGAGGATCTATACTTTACATCAAGTATCTACACCAACTATATAGTTGAATTTCCGCTAATAAATAATTGTGCTTGTTCCAACTATTCCTAAGTTAGATGCTCCCTCATCCTTATAGGATAGATTAATAGTCTGAGCTTTTTCTTTGATGTGAGGTAATATTTCTAATGTAATACCCACAATTAACTTATTTTTCAGAACTCACATAATAAGGTGAATTCGTCATTACGATCTTGGTACTAACTAACATCATAGTTAAGTAAGTCTTACTCCCTTAGCTGTATCAAATTACCTATTTTACTGAGGGATAAATTTAGATAAGTAATCTTAGAGCTTGATAGAAGTGGTCTTGGGTATTGGAGATGAAAAATTGTATTCGTCATTTACTAGTGCAAAACTTAAACCTTAAACCGTTTTTAAATATTTTTTGAACATCTCCTATCTAGGAGTTAACTAATCAATTAACATACATTTTTAATTAGTTAAGCTTTATGTAAAAATAAAATTTTTCTACAAAAGTAGTCTAAAAAGAAGTATCCTAACATTAAGAAGAAATAATTTTTACGGTTGTATGCTTATGCAATCTGTTTTTTCTGCTTAAGTTAAGTGCTTACCCTCATCTCGTCCCAGATTGATATATACAGGTAATTTATCCTTCACTTGTCAATCTCAGCATTAGACCCTTTCTAAAATTTATAATCGTTTATCTATAAGAATCTTTAGAGATTCTCTATGTGTCCTCAATTAATCTAGTAATCGGCGTTAGAGATAGTTGCAAATAGTTTAGAGGTAAAAAATAAATTTTCTAATTTTGAATATAAACGTCATTGATTACGTTCTATCAAAACCATAAACTAATCATAGTAAGGATAAATTTCAACAAAGATTGAATTTAATATTCAACTTTGAGAATGTTTTAACTGATGAACGAGTCTATGAAAATTTTCTCCAGAAAAATTATATAAACCTATATGTATAATTACTGGGGACGTAATCACTTTAAAGCTTTCAAAGATTGAGTTTCATTTTTTTAGAGTTGAGCTTACAATAATTTTAGCAAATAAAAACTCAAATATCGATTGGGTAAAGTTTACAGCTTTTAAACTCAATGTTTTTTTGAGAGTGATAGAAGAGGAATCATCTGAAATTGTAGGAATCCTAGAATTAATACCTCTCAGACTGCCTAAATACTGAGAGGACTATTCCAGGATTGTTACGCACCAATTACAGAAACTGTTCAACCAAGGCTATCGGTTTACGCGAACAGTTACTAAAGACAAAAGCGTCTATTTATGTATGGCAACATGGAGATAATTATGACATATCAGCGACAAGACCCACAAGTTCTACTAATTAACAACCTCTATAGATGTATTTTTTGCATATTTTTTATACCTGTGATCCACATAAAGTTTGTATGGGGTGAAAATATCTAATCTAGGTTTAATTTTAGAATCTAAATTTTAGAGTCTAATTTTATACATATCCTCAGAAAGGATTAGATACTGAAGCAGGAGGAAAAGTAATGTCATTAATTGCCTCACAAACTGATTTTGAGAAGCAGTTTAAGATTGTGTTGGGAGAAAATCTTACCCAACAGGAAGTAAAAAGTTGCTTCAATTTAGCACAGATGTTGGAACCGCAGGTAACCAAATGTTTTTGGGAATCTGCGATCTCAAACAGTGGAATTTATATAGTTATTGCAGGTAAAGTTCGCTTGCTCGATGGAGCAGATAATTTAATTGCAACCTTCATTTCGGGTGATTCATTTGGTGAATCTACGTTATTTACATTGGGGTTATTTCAGCCTTATATCGCAAAAGCTTCTAGTAATTTGAAACTTTGCTATCTCAAGGCAGAAGCTTTAAGTCACTTAATTGAAAAATATCCCCTCTTAAGCGATCGCTTAAGATCCCGTGCTGAGAATTGGGATTTACTGATGCTATGTCGTCAGAATTCTCAACTGCTAGATAAGCGATCTCCTCGGAGCACTCTAGATGCTCTGTCATTGTTTAAACCACATATTCTCAACTCTGAAGATAAAATTTCTTGGGGAGATGATGATAGTTTGTGGTTACTCAGACAAGGAGAGTTAATTAATAGTGATGGTATTAAATTAGAAAGTGGGATTATTTATAATTCTCGTACTCTAAAGGGTAGCAGTTGGCAAGCAACCAAGACTACTAATATTCATATCCTCAAAAATTATTGCTTATCTAAAGCGCTAGAATCTTGTCCGGAGCTAGAAAAATTTAGCGACTCCTTAGAACCAAAATTACATAATAAAGAAGAGAATATACCCCACCGCTTTACAGCAAAAAACTCAGTTACACTAACTGCTAAAGGTGTAAGTAATGTTATTCCTTTTCGTACATCACCTAAAAAGCAACAAAAATCCCCCAAGCAACTACCATACTTTCCCAGTCCTAAAGTCAAAGCTGGTCATTGGTGGGGAAAATTTACCCGGCAATATCCTTTTTATTCCCAGCAGAGCATATCTGACTGTGGTGCTGCTTGTCTAGTAATGATTAGTAGTTATTGGGGGAAACGCTTTAGTCTTAATAAACTGCGGGATATGACTAACGTTAGTCGTAGTGGAGCTTCTTTAAATGCGATCGCCACAGCTGCGGAAAATTTAGGTTTTGCAACTCGTCCGGTGAAAGCGACTTTTGATAAATTTGTAGAGCAATCTTTACCCGCGATCGCTCACTGGGAAGGTAAGCACTTTATCGTAGTTTATGAAATTACTGACAAACGAGTTATTGTTTGTGATCCCGGTCTGGGTCAACGCAGCCTCACATTCGGGGAATTTAAGAAAGGATGGACAGGCTATGCGTTACTGATTCAACCAACATCCAATCTTCAAGATATGGAGGAAGGAAGTGTTGGTCTTTGGAAATTTTTTGAGTTAGTCAAACCCCACTATAAGATACTGGGAGAAATTTTTCTTGCTTCGGTGGTCATGCAACTATTTGGGTTAGTTACTCCGATTTTTACCCAATTATTACTAGACCGAGTGTTAGTACAAAGGAGTTTAGCAACCTTAAATGCTATTGGTCTGGGAATGATCGTTTTTGGCTTATTCAAGATAGCCATGAGCGGAGTGCGATCATATTTGTTAAGTCATACTGCTAACCGTATCAGTATTTCTCTACTAGTAGGTTTTATTAAACATACCTTCCGATTACCTCTTTCCTACTTTGAATCTCGTTATGTTGGAGATATCATTTCCCGCGTCCAGGAAAACCGAAAAATTCAGGCTTTTCTAACTGGTCAAATCTTATCTATCCTGCTGGATATGCTGACATTAGTAGTATATCTGAGTCTAATGTTTGCCTATAGCTGGAAAATGGCATTATTTGTCTTGCTGACAGTACCACCATTTTTTATTGTGGCATTGGGTAGTACAAGTATTTTACGACGTATATCTAGAGAGGTATTTAATGCAGGAGCAGAAGAGAATAAGTATTTAATTGAATCTCTAACCGGCATTCGTACCGTTCGTTCATTAGCCATTGAGCAATCAGTACGTTGGCGTTGGGAAGAGTTGCTAAATATTCTAGTAAAAAAATCCTTTAATGCCAAAATAATAGGCATTCGCCTATCTATGTTAACTGGTGTGATCCAAACTTTTGTGAGTACATCATTAATGTGGTTTGGAGCTTGGCAGGTTATTCAAGGAGAACTAACTGTTGGTCAACTTGTTGCCTTTAATATGTTAGTTGGAAATGTCTTAAGTCCCTTCCAAAGATTTGCCACCCTCTGGAACAAATTTCAAGAAATAGTTATTTCTACTGAGCGAATTAATGATGTACTAGAAGCCGAACCAGAAGAAGACTTAATTAAAATACCCCGTAAATCTATAGGTACATTACAAGGTCATATTTGTTTCGAGAATGTTACTTTCCGCTACGACCCAGAAACTAAAACTAACATCCTAGAAAATATTAGTATCGACATCCAACCCGAACAAATGGTGGCTTTAGTAGGACGTAGTGGTTCTGGAAAAACAACTCTGAGCAAATTAATTTTAGGTTTATACCCACCAACAGATGGCAAAATTTTAATTGACGGTCATGATGTAAATGGAATTTCTTTGCGATCGCTCCGTTCTCAGGTTGGGGTAGTGGATCAAGATACTTTCTTATTTGGGGGTAGTGTCCGTGATAATATCGCTGTTGCTCATCCAGAAGCCACTTTAGACGATATTATTCAAGTAGCCAAACTTGCTGGTGCAGACGAATTTATTCAGAAACTACCATTAGGGTACGAATCCCAAATTGGTGAGGGTGGGGGAATGCTTTCTGGCGGACAACGTCAACGTATAGCTATAGCTCGTGCTCTCTTAGGAGACCCGCGTTTACTGCTTTTTGATGAAGCAACTAGTCATTTAGATACAGAATCAGAACGTATAATTCAAAACAATTTAAAAACTATTCTCAAAGGGCGTACAAGTATAATAATTGCCCATCGTCTTTCTACTATACGTAATGCGGATCTAATTTTGGTATTGGATCGCGGTCTGTTAGTAGAAAGTGGCTCCCATGAGGAATTAATCGCCAAAAAAGGTCATTATTATTACCTGAATCAACAGCAACTATCACAGGTAGGTTAAAAAGTATAACTACTTAGGAGTCATGTAGGTGTTATGAGTTGATTTACTATAGCTTTCCCAGAAATTTCTCATATAGATTTACACTTTCTGTTTAGGAAATTTTTACCAAATAAGAAAGGCTTGGGAAAGAATCCCTAAATCCTCTATTGAGGGGATGTAATAGTCCTCTAAACCCCATCAAATCCTATATAAAGATACCCTAATATATGCTGTTAGTGGTATATCCCTATGATTCACATTTTTAGAATTTTATTCACAATTTCTCTAAAGCTGATCCAAAACTAAATGTCTGCGTATTTGTCCTCCCTCTAGGGAATTAAATTATGCCAAATGCATCTTCTAATTACTCATCTATCATTACAAAAGATGAACGAGATGAGCATAAACATTACACACAAGTATTAGATGGTAATAGCAATAGTAATATTACTAATACCAGTCAAAAAAAATCAGAAAATCATACAGAAGATATACATTATGCCACAGAAGACCTACTGGATGGTTTGCCTAGACTGTGGACTCGTGGTTTTCTGTATGTACTCCTAAGTTTTGCAATTCTTGCAATACCTTGGTCAATAATCTCTAAGATAGATGAGACAGGGAATGCAAAGGGAAGAATAGAGCCTAAAGGTGCAACCCAAAAAATAGATTCTCAAGCCAGTGGTAGTGTAAAAGCTGTAAAAATTAAAGAAGGAGACACTGTTGAAGCTGGACAGGTTTTATTAGAACTCAACACTGATTTGATCAAGACAGAAGTGCAACAGATTGAAGAGAAATTTTCCGGACTACTAAATCAGCGATCGCAACTTGAGGTAATTAAGAAGCAATTACAGTCAACTCTGGTAATTCAGGAGCAACAAAATCGTTCTCAAGCTCTGGAAAAGATGTCTCAAGTGAATCAAGCACAACAAAATCTTGATACTAAACAAAATAGTTATGAACTACAAATTTTAGAAAAACAATCACTATTAAATCAGACCAGACAGGAAATTAATAGTATTTTGAATGACCAGAAATCAATTCAAGCTCGTCTAAAGATAGATTCTAGACAAGTTAAAAGGTTTAGCGAACTGGTCAAGGGTGGTGCTGTCTCGATAAATCAAGTCGAACAACTTCTTAAAGAAGAACATGAAAGTAAGCGACTCTATAACAAAAGTTTATCCGATCAAAAACAAGCTAAGTTTCGTCTGCAAGAAGAGGTAAATCGTTATCAAGCAACTGTCAAGCAGCTACAATCTGATATCGAGCAAGCAAAACTCCGACTACAAGAAGAGCAAAGCAGTTATCAAAGTTTATTACAAGCAGGTAAACTAGCTATTTCTAAAACTCAGGAACAGCTCAAAGATATAGAAAAACAAATAGCTGGATTACAATCCCAAATTGCTCAAACCAGGAGTCAAATCACATCTCTAAAATTACAATTCCAGCAGCGCATAGTGCGATCGCCTATTGATGGAAAAATATTTGAATTCCCCATTAATAAACCAGGACAGGTAGTAAAAATTGGTCAGAGAATTGCTCGAATTGCACCTAGGGATACTAATTATATATTAAAAGCCCAAATGCCAATTCAAGATAGTGGATTTTTGAAAGTAGGAATGCCGGTAAAAATTAAATTTGATGCTTATCCTTTCCAAGAATACGGCATTTCTACGGGGAAAGTAACTTGGATTTCTCCAGACTCAAAAGCGATCGCAACTCCCCAAGGTCGGATGGAAAATTTTGAGTTAGAAATTGCTTTAGATAAGCAGTATATCCAAAATTCTGGAAAGCGTATTCCTATCAAGGGTGGACAAACCGCGACCGCTGAAGTTATTGTTCGTCAACGACGTGTAATTGATTACGTGTTAGACCCATTTAAGAGGTTACAAGCAGGTAATACAGAGTTATAAATCGGATTTGTGTCAAATTTATAAATAAGAAGAAAAGATTTTCCAGGGTCATGTTTGAAGATTTGAGTATTTCCATATCAGATATTATTCATAATTTGAAAATATCTTGTGAAATTTCTAAGGTTATCAGAAAAGCAATAACTCGAAGAATAATTATAGAAACAGTTCAAGAAGTAGGGATTGAGGTTACTAAAGAAGAAATTCAAGAGGAGGGAGATCGATTACGTTTAGAAAAAAAACTAGTTACAGCTAAAGATACTTGGGTGTGGTTAAAAGAAAATCATCTATCTGTAGAGAATTTTGAAGAACTTGCTCGTAATAACGTCATTTCTAAGAAATTAGCTAATCATTTATTCTCGAAGCAAGTTGAAAAATATTTCTATGACAACCGGTTAAACTATGATGCTGCTGTTATCTATGAAGTCATATTTGAAGATAGAGATTTGGCTTTAGAAGTCTTTTATGCTCTTGAAGAGGGGGAAATAACTTTTCCAGAAGTAGCTCGTCTATATATCCAAGATTCAGAATTACGTCGTGCTGGTGGCTATGTAGGAGTTAAATACCGTCAGGAATTACGACCAGAAATTGCAGCAGCAATATTTGCAACACATCCACTCCAGCTTTTAAAGCCTATTGAAACACCCAAAGGAGTATATTTAGTTTGGCTAGAAGAAATTATTCAACCAGAATTGGATGAGCAGTTGCGTGAAAAAATTATTTCTGAGTTATTTGATGAATGGCTAAATAAACAAGTTGATTCTATAGAATCTATAATTCAATTACAATTCAATGGAACTGAGTTAAAACAAAGAATTGGCTAAGTATTTAGAGCATATAATTTTTGCATGAGGATAATAGTTTAATTTGATTTTAAATTCAAAAAAATATTTTAATATGTGAAATTAATGTTTTACACAAGTAATTTATTTAGATTGTTTGGAAAATGAATCTTGTAAATACAATCTTTGAATCTAATTTATCTATTATCTTTGAAACATAGAATATATATAACAAGACTTAAAAAATAAAATATATTATTTTCATATTTTTGGTATTTGGGTGTTTATTTAGATGTACTCTATTCACCTATTTTTTCATGTCTTATAAAGGAGATTTTGATATTACGATAAAAGTATTTTCTTGTCAAAAAAATATTGTAAAAAAGTGTAAAAAGCATTGACTAAATATATAAAAAAATGTACATTTATATTGTGAGCAAAAAAAGTTTGAACTCACACAAAAGTTATAAGATTATTTAACAGTTTTATAACTTTAAATTCCAAATTTAATTCCAAATTTAATTTCCAGGAGAAACCCAATGATCATTTCTGACTTAAACTATTTAGAAACCTCCACTGAAGAAGTATTAGGTGGTAACTTCAACTTCAAGAAGAATATTGCTTCAAACGTCAAAACTGATGTCGAATTTGATTTTGACAGTGAGTTTGATAAGGATGTAGATATTGATGCTAATATCGATGCTAAAGCAAACGTCCAAGGTAATATTACCAATGTACTATTTGATGTAGAAGCTGTTGGTAAAGATACCTTTGTTGAAGCTGAAGTTAGTGTTTTAAGCGTCGAGAACGAGCTTTCTAGCGCTGCTGGTTCTTTCACCTCTGTTGTTAACTAGTAAAATTATTAGCATCATATAAGTAAGTTTGAAACTTAAGAGGATCCTCAGCAAACAGGGTTTAGACTAGTTTAAAACCCGGTTCTTGAAACCGCTTTTACTCCCTAGGCTATACCAAGTCTAGGGAGTTATTTATATCAGTATTTAGTTAGTTATCTTCTCTGTGATTTATGTTTATAGACCCATTCACAAGTGCTACTTATTCTTTGCAACTCTAATGTAGTGAAAGCAAAGAAATCCAATACCCTTAATTATTATATTAGAGCGCAAATAAGTATTAAGAATAGGACTTCTAGATTGACCTGACTTTTCCCATTAAGTCTGGAAATCTTTATTGAGCAAGGATTTCAGACAACAGTTATATTGTTATTAAAAGTTATTTATTGACAATATAACAACGAGAAAATAGGACTTGTAGAATAGTTTCCCTGATAGCGATCGCTGTAATAAAAAGATAACGGGAAAAGTCAGCTAGATTGATGAGTAAATCTGCTGAGTTAACTTCAGGAAAGAAGCAGGTTAGTTTCACGAAAAAATTGAATATGAATAATTGTAAAAAGTAAAAAAATAATTAATTTGTATAATATCTAAATCCTGAAAATATGAGTTAGGAAAGCCTAAGAGAAAGTATAATATTATAATGTTGTGATTACAGCGTAACTCGTCTTATACTTAAGCACTTATTATGAAAAAATAAGAGTGTCGCATAGGTTTTTTGGGATGAAAAAAGATGATAATTATTATTAACTAAACCGGCAGGCACAATCCCATTATTTTTGGATAAATTCTGTATTAATAGATTTTAACAAGAGTGAATAATTAGATTTTTCTTGATGTACGGTAAGTCATTTAATACTCTTTTAGCTGAAGTGAACATGATGAATAAGAATATTGACCAGTTAAGTATTAGAGCTATTATCAAGTCTGCAATGCAGAAAAATCAGTCCGGTGAATTGGATGAAGCTAAATTTTTATATGAAAAGGCATTAGAGAGACTAAATTCTGGGAGTATTAATCTAAATGCATTGACTATCAAAGTTTCAAATACTTCAGGTAAGCAAACCATCAAAAGTTGCTCAGAAAATTTATATTACTTAATATTTGTTAATCTTGCAGATATTTTTCAAAAGCAAGGAAACTTAGAAAAAGCGATCCAAACTTATAAACACATTTTGAGTATTTACTCTGAAGATTCTGGCTCTGAAGATTTTTACTCGGAAGGTTTTTGTATCCACAATATTTATAATCACTTAGGATTAATATATCAGCAGCAACTAAAGTTTGATGTTGCAGCTCAATATTATCAAAAAGCAATAGATTCTAAGTCCGACTATTTTCAAGCTTATAGTAATTTAGGAAATATACTTCAAGACCAAGGGAAACTTGATGAGGCAGAAAAATGTTATCGAAAAGCTCTAGAAATTCAACCAAATTTAGCTCCTGTTTATAATAATTTAGCAAATATACTCCAGTTCAAGGGCAAATTAGAAGAATCTATATATTTATACCAAAAAGCTTTAGAAGTAAAACCTGATTATGTACAGGTTTATAATAATTTAGGCAGTGCATTTCATAAACAAGACAAGCATAAAGAAGCAGCCAAATATTATCAAAAAGCTGTAGCTCTAGATCCTAGTTTTGCCGAAGCTTATAATAACCTGGGATTGGTTTTACATGAATTACTGCGTTTAGAAGAAGGTACATCAGCTTATAAGAAAGCTCTGGAAATTAAACCTGATTATGCAGGAGCTAAGTTTGCTATTTGTATGTCTCATCTACCAACAGTTTACTCTAGTTATGAAGAACTCCTGTCTTGTCGAAATCAGTATCAGCAGAATATATGGGAGTTAGCGAATTATTATCAATCAGCTAGTCTCCAAGAGAAAGCAGAGGCTGCTAAAATTATAGGTCATCAGCAGCCTTTTTTCCTTCCCTATCAAGCTTTAAATGATATAGAGCTACAAAAACCATATGGGGAAACAATTTGTAAAATTATGGCTAGTCGTTATCCCCAATTGAGTCAGAAAATTCCCCTTCCGAAATTAACAGCTAAAGAAAAAATTCGGGTTGGTTTTATTTCCGGACACTTTAGCAGACATTCTACTTGGAAGATTCCATTCAAGGGTTGGATAGAAAATCTTGATAGAAGCGAATTTGAATTATTTGGATATCATACCGATGACTGTCAAGATCCAGAGACCGTATTAGCTGCAAAAGTGTTTGATAAGTTTATTCAGGGTCCTCATTCCCTAGAAGAGTGGTGTGAAAAAATTCATCAAGATGATATACATCTGCTAATTTTTGCAGAATTTGGGATGGACCCAATGACTCTGAAGCTAGGTTGTTTGAGACTTGCACCAATTCAAATCTGCTCACCCTTGGGACACGTTGAAACTAGTGGAATGCCTACAATTGATTATTACTTAAGTAGCGATTTAATGGAGCCGGAGGATGCTCAAGAGCATTATACAGAGGAATTAATTAAATTACCGAACTTAGGAATTCACTATACACCTTTACCAATTGAACTGAAAGCTATAACTAAAGCAGATATAGGAATTCAAGATAGGGATATCATGTTTTGGTGTTGTCAATCTTCCTTTAAATATCTACCACAGCATGATCATGTCTTCCCAGAAATTGCTAAGGAGTTAAGTAAAAATTTAATTCGAGCTAAGTTTGTATTTCTAAATAATTCCAGTGAGTTTATCAATCAAGTTTTTTACCAACGTTTAAAAAAGGTTTTTGAAAACTTAGAACTCAATTACCAAGACTACTGTATATTTTTACCTTACCCTTGGGACTCTAAAAGTTTTGCAGGTACCGCAGCGATCGCAGATATTTATTTAGATAGTATTGGTTGGTCTGGTGGAAATACTAGTATAGAAGCCTTGGGATGTAATCTTCCTATTGTCACCTTGGAAGGGGTCTTAATGCGTGGAAGAATGACAACAGCATTCTTGAGAAGGATAGGTTTAGAAGAAACAATTGCCCAAACAAAGGCAGAGTTTGTAAATATTGCTGTCCGTCTGGCTGAAGATGCTCAATACCGTCAGTCTATATCCCAGAAAATAATTCAAAACAAACATAAACTATATCAAGACTTTGAACCAATCAAAGCTTTAGAAAATTTTATTTTCAAAATTTTCCACAAATCGAGAAAAATTTCCATAATTAGTCTAGCAGACACTCTACGAATAGCAATGCAACACCATCGAGCTAATAACTTGGAAATGGCAAAACAGGGTTACACTCAAATTTTAAAACACCAGCCAAATCATCCAGAAGCATTGTATGGTTTAGGTATGCTAGCGCAGCAGTTAGGAGAACTCGAAGAAGCAGAAGAATTTTTGAATCAAGCACTCAACGAGGAACCCAACTTTGTCAAAGCTTGGTTTAGCTTGGGTAACTTATATCAAACTCAAGCTAAATTACCAGATGCAGAAACTGCTTACCGTCAAGCGATCGCTTTACGACCTGATGCTGCATCAATTTATAATAATTTGGGTTACACCCTGCAACAACAAGGTAAACTCCAAGAAGCAATTGCTTATTATCAGCAGACATTAGAACTCCAGCCCAATTGCACAGAAGCTGATGTCAACATGGGTAATATCCTGCACAGACAAGGTAATTTATCTACAGAAAAGCAAATATACTATGCTCAATTAAATTGTAAATTGGGTACTGCTCGCCAAAACGCTGAAGATTTAAACGCAGCTGTTGCTTATTATCGACAAGCGATCGCTATTAATCCAGACTTAGTGGATGCCTACTATAACTTGGGATTAACCTTACAACAACAAGGTAAATCAGAAGAAGCAACTGCTTGTCATCAAAAGGTTTTAGAGCTAAATCCCGAACATGAACAAGCTCTACTTGTTTGATACTCAAGCAATACCTATTAATTAATTTATAAATACTATAAAAATTTCAGGAGATAAATCAATATGGCTCTAGTCAGAGGAACCAATGAAGACGATAATAATCTGGTAGGTACCAATGGTGATGATACAATTCTAGCCCGTCGTGGCAATGATATCGCCACCGGTTTAGGTGGAGAAGACCTGATAAAAGGTGATAAAGGTGATGATGTCATCTCAGGAGATCAAGCCATAGATGTGAATACATTTGAGACTCAGGAAACTAATAATGACGGTGATGACAACCTCTTAGGAAACGACGGTAATGATACTATCTCAGGAGGAGGAGGGAACGATCTAATCGACGGAGGGAATGACGATGATATTCTTTTCGGAGGAAGCGGTGATGACTTAATGTTAGGAGGTAGTAATACTCGAGACCCAGTTACTAGAGAAATCACCGGAGGTGACTTCATTTTTGGAGAAGCAGGAAATGATACTATCCTTGCCGGATTTGGTAATGATTCCGCAGATGGAGGAGAAGGTGACGATCAAATATTTGGTGGTCTTGGTAGCGATTTTCTGATAGGAGGAGACGGAAATGATAGTATCTACGGTAGCTTGAGTAGTAGTGACTCAGATACTGATGAATCCGTTGGTAATATTCTTATAGGAGGAGCAGGAGATGACCAAATCATCTCAGGTTCGGGTGACGATGAAATTTTTGGCGATCGCGCTGATTCAACTAATGATGGTAATGATTTTATATTAGCTGGTTCCGGTGACGACACTATTTTCGGTGGTGGTGGTTCTGATGAAATTAGAGGAGGTCTGGGTGATGACTTTATAGACGGAGGTGACCCCGACGACCCCGGTGTAGATTTTGTATTTGGAGGTGATGATCAACTTTTTGGAGGTGAAGGTAATGATACTGTAGTTGGAGGATTGGGTAATGATATTATTACAGGAGCTGGAGGTACAGGGGCTGGTGAGCTTGACATATTAGTCGGTGGCTTATTACTGGATGGTTCTGCTTTCGGTGAAAGTGCCTTTGGTCTTAACGATAATTCCGATACATTTGTGATTGGTAGTACGGAGAGTAACTTCTACGCTGGTGGTCTTGGTGGTGTTTTTGCAAATTCTGGTGGTACCCCCATTACTGGTATAGATGATCGTGCTTTAATTGCAGGCTTTGAAAATGGTATAGATAAAATTCAGGTGAATAATCCAGATAATTTGGTAACTTTTGGACTTGGTAATGACACCATCATTGCGGTTGCAATTAACGGTAATTTTGAAATTATTGCTCAAGTCAGTAATGTCTCAGGAATTGCTGATGGAACTTTTGTTACTGCAACATAATCAGGGTTAAGAAATTAAATCAATTGTTTCCCAATCTTCTTAGTGGGAAACAATTAAACACAAAGGGTTAATAAAATTATTGAATATCTTTGTACTTATTTTCTTTTCATAAGTAGGACTTGTAAACTCGTAATCAGAGAAATAAGACGGGAGCATCAGCTAACGCAATACTGGGTCAATATGTAGGGTGCTGGATAGACCTTGAACTTTAAACTTTGATATTTTACTTCATTCGTCTAAAAGAAAATGCTACGCAGAGGATCTCGTGAATATGTAATCCGTGCGTAAATTCTGGAAAAGTAAGAATAAGCATATTTTACGAAGGCAAGTATTTTTGTAATTCATACAATCTATAGAATTTACATATAAAAGCGGTCTTGTTGCAGGAATATCTCAAACTCTTGTGTCATGAGCGTCGTCAATTAAACATTCTTATTGACAATTCACTTAGCAACAAGCCTTTCAGTCCCAAGTTGTATTAATTATGCAACAAAGTCTATAAAAGCACATATGTTCTTTTATTAAAAGGTATCAAACCATGGTTGACATACTACCAGATCTAAATGAACTCTCTGCTGATTTTTCTGACAATGAGCTACAAGAACTGCAAGATAGATTATCTACACAGGAACCCATTGATTCAGGAAGAGAAATTGTAGATTCTGAAAAAATAGAGGATTTAGTCCCGGAAAATTTACCAGAATCAAACACTACAAATAACTCTTCCTTAATTTCGACAAATATGTCAGCTTCCTTAAAAGGAAGTGGTTCCCCCTCAGTATCTGGAAACATTTCCCAAGGAGTTAACGGAAATGACTCATTCATATCTGGAAATATCTCAATAGTAGGAAGTGAAGCTGATTCTGTATCAGTTGATTTATCTTTACCAGAGTATTCTATATACCCTAAATACCCTTATATCACTCCTCGATATATTATTGAAGGTACTTCTAATTCCGATCTACTTTTCGACACTCATAGAGATGATTTAGTTTTAGCAAAGAGTGGAGATGATTTCGTCATAGCTTTTCGTGGGGGGAATGATTGGATCTATGGTGAAGAGGGAAATGATTTTCTTTATGCTGGTGCAGGTAATGACCGTATATATGGTGGTATAGGTGATGATACCATGTACGGTGGCACAGGTAGCGACTATATGTACGGTGATGCTGGGATATTTTTTTACCAGTATTTTGATATTCCTACTAGCAATTTTTCCGGTGATTTAAATGGTGATTTAAATGGTGATTTAAATATTAATAGCGATGTAAAAATTGACCAAAATAGTAACTACAATAGCAATATTAGCCTATATCCTTACCCTTACCCTTACCCACAAGCCAGTGCCAATGATAATATGCATGGTGGCAAAGGTAATGACTATATGTACGGCGGTAATGGTAATGACCGTATTTATGGTAACGATGGTAATGACATCTTGTATGGTGATTCTGGAAATAACTTCTATCCTTATTACTTGAATTCAACAACTGATTCAACAGTTAATTCAACGCCTAACTCTACCAGTATTTACTACCCATATACAGTTAGCGGTAATGATTATATAGAAGGTGGTAACGGTTCCGACCGCATATATGGTGAAGGTGGGAATGATACTCTTAACGGTGGTGCTGGTGAAGATTATCTTGAAGGTGGTATGGGTGATGACAAACTATCTGGAGGAAATGGAGACGATACTCTCATAGCTAATAGTTACACATTTTACTACTTATCATATGCTACCTTAGATGCTGAAGAAAGTCCTACATTGGTTATCCAAGATGATCTTGTAGAGACAAATTTACTAACAAACTCACAAATACTCTTACCTGAATATCCAATTACCTATTGGGATAAAGATAATCTCACAGGAAACGAAGGAGCAGACAAGTTTGTTTTTTACGATAATAATCAAGGAATTGATACAGTTACAGATTTCAATTCTAACCAGGGAGACCAAATTCAAGTATCCCGATTTGCTTTTGGGGGTGGTCTCACTAATGGTGTATTGAAAGAGGAACAATTTAGCTTAGGAACATCAGCTCAAGATGCTGATGATAGGTTTATTTACAACGACAAGACAGGGGATTTATTCTTTGATATTGATGGTACCGGAGGAATAGGACAAGTACAATTCGCTCAACTTTCTAATACTCCCTCACTAACCTCTAATGACATTTTTGTTATCTAGCAGTTCATTAATTATTCAATCAATGAATTCTCGAATAAACTCTCTCGTTAAATTTTACCCATTAGATTCCAAAAATATTTTGGGGAGCATCCACTTTTGGAAGAAACGTGATTATTGGTGAGCGGAAATCCAGTTATATCGTTGGTTTAAAAAAGTATATCCGCCGAAAGTGGATGCTCCCATATTTTGTCGTTCTAGGTTCAAAAAGTAAGGTAGGTAAATAAATATCTACCTTACAAGAATACCAAAATTACTTGAAAGATTACTGATTATGTTTTTCTTCACAACATTCCTAACATAACGTCAGTTCAGGTTAAGGACGTTTATTCGACTGTCAATGGCTGAAATAACACAAATACGTTGACGTATACCAAAATCAAGCAACGACACAATAAAGGTTTGAGCGATTACCCGAATAATGGTTAACATAAACATCAAAAAATATAGAAAATCAAAAAATCTAATGTATTCAAATATTTTAAACTTAAATATTCAGGTGATATCAAAATATTTGTAATTCCTTCTTGAGCATATTTTGAAATAATGTTTCCTAGACAATACTTTTCTAATATTAATCACAATTATTTATTTTCAGTAAGGATTGAGTAACACTTATATTTTTATTTTTGATTGCAATTAAAGATATATCAATCAACTAAAGTCAATTTTGAAACTATAGCAGTTTTCATTTGAGTTAAATACAATCTTGTGGAATGAAAATCCCTCCCAGTGGTAATTCACAAATTTACTTTGTATTGCAGTCAACCGAAAAGCGCTATATTTATGTAACTGGGTTTAAAGCATCTGAATTTTTAAGTTAAAACTACATACTTTAGTTATTTCAATTTTTCGATTTATTAACCAACTTACCTATAAATAAAACTAATGTCATCAGAACTGAAATTTTTAACACCTGTTGTACCTACTTCCGAGACCAATCCTAATTTTGTCAATGCCAATGGAGATGCTATATTTTATGATTTTAGTCAATCTGCTACTGTAAGTGAGAATTCGGTTGATTTAGATAGTACCGTTAAAGGGGGAGTTGCTCAGATAAATACCGAATTTGACAATACTTTTGTAAACGATCCAACTTTTGCTTCACTCTTTACAGAAAACTTTGGTGAGGGAATCGATGGTCCCTATGAGGGAAATAGTAAGATTGAAAGTGAGATAGTAGCTAGTTTTGATATTGCTCCCCAAACAAACTTTTCTTTTGGTTTTGATGCAAATTTAAATCAGGAAGCTAAGGAAATTGAAAATTCTGATGCTGAATATAATTTTGCTGAATCTGAAATCGGTTTCATGATTATAGATCATTCTAAATCTAAGCCTAAGGTTATAGATTATTTTGCTATCGAAGGTAAACTAATTACCTCTAAGTCAAAAGGTAATGTGAAGTTGGGTCGCAGTAAAAAAGTTACTATTCTCGACGATAATAAAGAAACTGATATTGATGGTAACAATGGTACAGATTCTCTTTCTCGAAGTGTAAATGGTACTTACGAGCGATATTTTAAGAAAGCTACAGAGATTACTGTAGTCAAAATTAATGAAAGTGATATTAGATTTAAAGGAGATACCTTAATTGGAAAACTAGGTACAGATGTTATTTACGGAAGCATAGAAAAAGATAAGCTCGAAGGTACATATGGTAATGACAAGATGTACGCTAGTTTAGGAGATGATAAACTTATTGGTAAGGAAGGTGATGACATCCTTGAAGCCGGTGAAGGTAATGATAGGCTTAAAGGAGGTAAGGGGAACGACAAACTTCATGGAGATGAAGGTGACGATCAAATTACGGGCGGTCGCGGCAGTGATATCCTAGTAGGTGGTGAAGGTATTGACCATTTTATTTTCAGACCTAATAACTTCCGTAAAAATGAGACTGATATTATTGAAGACTTCCAAATTGGTATTGATAAAATTGTTTTTAAAAACTGGGGTCGCTTTAACTTGGATGATTGGTTAAATGATATGTTCAGTCTAGGAAATATAACGGATACTGATGATGGTGTGCTTTTTGAGTTTGAAGATGGTAAGCACGAAGGACAATTAATACTCAATGATATAATATCTACTCAAGTTAATAGCTCTATGTTTATGCATGCTTGAAATCCTGAAGTTCAAATGAGCAAAATTAATTAGCTGTTTCTTTTAACGTGAAATCGATGGATTGCAAACCCTACAATTCTTGTAAATCTAAGGTTTTGGAATCTAAGGTTCAAAATAATCTGAATAATTAGATAAAATATCTGAGAAAGAGACGTTCGATCGAACGTCTCTATAAAGTTTTTGACTTTGAATATTACTGAATGTTTATGCAATTTTTCAACTACGACCCTGTTCAGGAGTAGGAATAGTTACATCTATTGGTGTTACCTGCGCAGAAATTTGAGAAAGTGGGGGATTAATTGCATTTTGACTTCCCACAACTAAAGTTACCAAGTCATCTGATTTAAGATATTGTTGTGCAACTCTTTGAACATCTTTGGTAGTAGTTGCTTTGACTACTTTTTGATAATTGAAGAGAAAATCTTTAGGATAGCCGTAATATTCATAGCGCATCAAACGTGATAAGGTTTGAACTGGGTTTTGAAAGTTAAAGACAAAGGAATTAAGAGTTGATTCCTTAGCAAAGTTAAGTTCTTTTTCTGTGATAGGCTGAGTTTGAATGCGTTTAATTTCTTCCTGTAGAGATTTAATAAACTGAACTGTTGCATCTGAACGAGTTTGTCCCCCAGCTATAAATGTTCCAGGATAGTCATAACGAGGACTCCAGTAACCATACACGGAGTAAGCTAAACCTTGACGCGATCGCACTTCATTAAATAGTCTACCGCCAAAGCCATTCAAAACATTATTCATCACGCTTAAGGCTGGATAATCGGGACTTTTGAAGTATCCTCCTAAATGTCCCATTAAAATATTACTCTGGGTAAGTTGGGGTTGATTGACAAAAAAGATGCCGTTTTTCTTTGCTTGGGATACAGAAGGTAATTTAAATTTACCAACATTGGAATCAGCTTTCCAACTACCAAGATTTTTCTGAATCAAAGATTTCATTTTTGTAGAATCGAAATCCCCTTCAATACCCAAAATAATGTTATTGGGATGAAAGTACTTTTGATAAAACCCAATTAAGTCTTCACGAGTAATATTTTCTAAAGTCGAATATTCTGCTGTACGTGCATAAGGACTATTCTCACCGTAAATTAACTTACCAAATTCTCGACGAGCAATAGAGTTGGGGTCATCGTTACGACGAGCAATTTCTCCTTTTTTCTGGGTTTTGGCTAATGTTAGTTTATCTTCGGGAAAGGCTGGTTGCTGCAATACTTCAGCAAATAAAGCAAATACAGTATCTAAATCCTCTGTAAGGGAATTAAAAGAGGTACTACCAGCAGTTCCACCAATACCAGTTTCTACTGAAGCTGCTCTTTGCTCCAACATTTCGTTTAGTTGGTCAGCAGGATGGATTTTCGTTCCCCCACTACGCATCACAGCACCGGTTACCTGGGCTAATCCTACCTCATCAGCTGGTTCCCAGCGATCGCCTGTACGAATAATTGCACTACCGTTGACTAAGGGCAATTCATGATTTTCCATCAAGTATACAATCATACCGTTATTAAGGGTATAACGCTCGTATTTAGGTAACTTGATTTCCGGTAGAGGTTTTAAGTCTAGCTCTGTGTAATGTTTTGCTTCGGTTGCTGCTGCTGACAAGTTAAGGGTAAATAGTAAAAAAGCCACAGTTGCAATCACAGTGGTAATAAATTTTTTACCTCTGCTGATATTAATTTTCCAAATGTGGTTTATATTTTGCTTGTAGTTCTTATACCTATTCATGCTTGCTTTGTACGAATTTTGTTGTACTATTTCAGATTAAATTTCCAGTTAAATGTCATACCTGAGTTGTAAGTTGAGTAATTACTAATTACCCTCCGGTTTAAATTCTTAATCACGACTGAACGCAGTCACACTCTACGAGAATATTACGTAACATGGGAGAAAACCCCAAAAGCTTACTGTCTCAAGAATTACCCTTCACTGACAACACAGAAGTATTAATTACTTCTGTTTCGACAGCAGTTTACCAATAGTACGATTTTCCGCTGTAAATGTTTGATTTGCTACTCGCAAAATATCTTCCTTAGTAACTTTTTCAATTTCTTCTAGCTGTTTAAACAAATTACGCCAAGAGCCTGTTTTAACCTGATATTCTAATAATTGCTGTGCCATTCCCATATTGGAGTTAAGAGAACGTAATAATCCTGCTCTAGCTTGAGTTTTCACTCGTTTCAATTCTTTTTGGGAAACAGGCTGAGTCTTAAGTTTTTCGATTTCTTGACGTAAAGCTACTGCTAGGGTATCCACTGAGCGACCTGGAGCAGTCCGAGCATAAAATAACATCAGATTTGGGTATTTATCTCCTGGGAAACCGCTAAAACCCTGTGCTGCTAATGCTACTTGCTGCTGTTCTACTAAGGATTTGTACAGTCGGGAAGTTCTACCATTACTTAATAAGCTACCAATAATTTCATAAACTGCATTATCTTTATCTGTAACTGATGGACGATGATATCCTTCTAGATACCAGGGTTGAGAAGGTAATTCTAAGGTTACTTCCCGCGTTTGCTTCTGCTGTGGTTCAGGAATAATGTTTGCTTTTGCTCTGGGTTTATTTGCAAATCTGCCAAAATAAGTTTTAGCTAGCTTTTGTACCTCACTAGGATTAACATCTCCTACAATTGCAATAGTTATGTTGCTGGGTACATAGTAATTGTCAAAAAACTCTTGTACATCCTCTGGTGTTAAATTGCGTATATCTTCGTCATAACCAATAACTGGACGTTTGTAGGGATGAACTTTAAAAGCAGTGTCGATAAATTTCTCGATCATCATCCCAACAGGAGAATTTTCTACCCGTAAGCGACGTTCTTCTAAGATGACATCCTTTTCTTTGAAAAATTCTCGACGAATTACTGGGTCTAAAAATCTTTCTGACTCCAGAGACATCCATAATTCCAACTTATTTGCAGGAAAACTGTAAAAGTACTTGGTAGCTTCCGCAGAAGTTGTAGCGTTTAAACCTACTCCTCCAGATTGTTCTACAATTTTGCCTAATTCATTTTGCTTTACTAGTCTACCTGCTGAAACTTCTAATAATTTGAATTTGAGTTTCAGTTGTTTTACTTCTTCTTCTTTCCCAGCATCTTTTGCTGCTTTAATTTGCTTATTTAATTCTTCTAAGCGTTCTAAAAGCTTTTTCTCGGTTTCGTAATCTTCTGTACCAATTCTACTTGTACCTTTAAAAGCTAAGTGTTCTAGAAAGTGAGCTACACCTGTTTTACCATCTGGCTCATCAACACCACCTACATCAGCATAAGTCAAAAAAGAAATAACCGGAGCATTATGTCTTTCCAAGACAATAAACTTCATGCCATTATCAAGACGAAATTCAGTTAAGTTCTTAATTACCCGTTGTAAATAAGGTTGAATAGAGTTTTCCTGGTTTAATGGAGTATCGGTCTTAGCAAAAGCTGATGAAGGAAGTAAGTTCCAGCTAATAAAAGTTAATAACAGTAACCAGCTAAAGATTCGATTTTGGAATATTCGATTCTGGAATATTCTACTCTGGAATATGCCTAATGTTCTTTTTACTGTTAAATTCTGACAACTACCACAATCCATCTTATAAATATCTCCTAGATTTAGATTTTTTTCAGTATGGCTTATCAAGTTGCTGTATTTGAGTTTCGACTTAGGCAATTGTAACGATCATTTGAGGATTTGGAATATTGAAATCCCCCAGACCCCTAATTAAAGTTAGACTTTGCTTGATTTATACAAGAAAACAATATAGTTTTCCTTATAGTCCTTTTGATATTTAAGAGTAGTTTCTATCGACTTTACCTTAAACAATTCAACGATCATTGTTTTTTTTTGCCATACCATAGGTATTTTGATGAGTATTCAGATACCCCTCAATCTATTGTAAATAAATCAATATAGTGAATTTTAGCCGTCAAAGCTAAAACCTCTCTTGATAAATATAAACAAGTTGTTACACAAGGCGTTAATCTTCTATTAAGCTTTTCCTACTTGCTTTACTTCACATAAGACAATAACGCTACTATTCAATATCCAAAGTTTTTATAATTCACCATCATTTTTATGCGAGTGTACAAAACAAATCAGACCTCAGAGACCCATACCCGCGATCGCATTTTAAAATCAGCACGAAAACTGTTTGCTTCTAAAGGATTTGAAGGTACTACCACCCGCGATTTAGCTCAACATGCAGGAGTTGCAGAAGGAACTCTGTTTCGTCATTTCTCTAACAAGAAAGCCATATTAGTAGAAGTTGCTACTCAAGGTTGGGTAGAAATACTAACTGATTTACTAACAGAATTGAGTGAAATGGGCAGTTATAAAGCGATCGCACAAGTTATGCGTAACCGGATGTGGAATTTACAAAAAAGTTCCGAATTAATGCGGGTTTGCTTTATGGAAGTACAGTTTCATCCAGACTTGCGCGATCGCATCCAATCCGAGTTAATTGCCAAAATGACAGATATCTGTGAAGCTTTCTTTGAGGAAGCTATGGAAAAAGGTATTTACCGAAAATTAGATCCGAAGTTAGTTGCCAGAGTCTTCTTAGGAATGTTTGCTGTGGCTGGTTTTTCTTACAATACTTTAGCTGAGCCTGATGCATCCCCTCAAGAAATGAAGGAAATGGCAGAAGGATTAGCTGATATATTTCTTAATGGAGTATTAAATAAAGAGTAAGCAGAATATAATTATTTTCTTCCCAACACATCACTATCTGTATTTATCAGCAATCAATAACTATTCTCGAACTATTCCCGCTCTGATGTTTCCTACTTAATCATCATTAAGCAAGAATTTTTGCTTGCTCGACCCATTGCTGCACAATTTCTACAGCAGGACATAAGTCTCGTCTTTGCAGAGTGGCTACTTGGAGGCGTAAAATTTGTTTGTGCAGCCTGTGTGGTGGAGTTTGGGCTAATTGAGCCACAGAGGCAATACCGGAGTGCAGTAGGAGACCACAATATTGTAAGCCTACGGTCGGAATCCGCGCTAAATCTGCTAGAGCCACCCATTTACTCACATGCTGGATATGTATTTGCAACTCTTTTGCTAAGGCTAACTTATCCTTTGGTGTTCCTCCATATTTTAATAGTTTAGCTGTAGTAGATATATTGCGATCGCGCAGTTGAGTTTGCTGTTCTTCATTTAATCCCGGTAAGTTTTCAATGTGCCAGTTACAAGACTTAATACCAACTACTTTTGATTTACGTGGGAGAGACATTTTTTTGTTAGATATACTGTTTTGGTTAGATATTTGGTGAATTAAACTAACGGGAGCAAAAAACTTAAAGCTATCAGTTCAAGACTTGAAAATAAAAGCCAAAGACTAAAAGTCAGAAAATAAAAGCTAAGAACTAAGAAACAATAAGTATAACAAAATATATATTTTTCTTGACAATTATAAATTCACAGATAATCAAATAAATTGATAACTGATTTATAATAACTGCTAGAGAGTTAAATATTTTTTAATTGCAATCAGTATTAGCAAATTGTAATAGTAATATTTAGTTTGACTAAAATTTCTAAGACTAAGATAAAAAAGGCATAAATCCTGAAAAAACAGCTTCCTATATAGTATTTTCTCTTAATTGTAAATTTTGAATATTTGCTTATTATTATTTTTTTGAATACTTTATTTTGCTTTCAAAAATAATTTTTCTTCATCTTTCTACTAGCAGTAATGTAGAAGTAGGAAATCTTATCTCCAATGGAGAAAATGCTATACAAATCCCAAAGTAGTAACATAAAATTCATCAAGAGTGCTGTTGCTGTTGCTACCTTGATGATAATTTCTGTAGGATTAATCAGCTGCCGAAATAGGCAAAATAGCTTTAATCGTCCAAATCAGACACCCCAGAATAACAACCCCACTATTTTCCCTAATAACCGAGACTCCAATTCAGATAGTAACAACAACGACAATAATAACAACAACAATAATGATAGGAGGAGAGACTTTAACGATAGAAATAGAGATTCTAATGACCGAAATAATAATGACCGAAATAACAATGACCGAAATAATGATAATCGGCGGAGAAATGACACAAATATAAGGGGTAGAAGAAGGAACGGTCGCTCCCATCCTTGTAATTTTTAATATTTTTCTACTTTTTGTATTTTTAGACTCAATCTATCTGTGAAACACTGTAACTAATACCGGGGTTCTCTGCCGTTTTCCAAGTAATTCACACAGTAATGATTGAAATCTCTCAACAGCATTTACAAAATATCTACAACCAAGCTGAAAATACCTATCCACAGGAGTGCTGCGGTATTATTATTGGTCATCGTCAGGAAAATACTAAGATTGTAGTGAAAATTATATGTACAGAAAATGTTTGGAATTCTGATGAGTCAGTGAATTTTCCCAGTGAAGACGTAACTTTGAATCAAAAAATGGGTAAAACCAGAAGATATGCGATCGCTCCATTAGATATGTTACAAGCTCAAAAGTCTGCACGGGATAGGAATATGGACATCATTGGTATTTATCATTCTCATCCAGATTATCAAGCTATTCCTTCAGAATTTGACCGTAACTGTGCTTGGCAGGAATATTCATATATCATCGTTTCTGTAATCCAAGGAAAAATTGATGATATTCAAAGTTGGGTATTAGATGAGAACCATCAATTTCAAAAAGAGAATATCAAACTAGAAGATATCAAACAACTAGAAGATATCGAAAAATTAAGTTAGTCAGCAGGATTAGGCAAAAGGGTATAATTTTTCGATACGATAATAAATTCGGGCTTTCTCATCAGATAGTTATGCTTAATCCGAATTTGGATAACATCCAACTGACTAAAGACGATTACGAACGCTATTCGCGGCACTTAATTTTGCCGGAGGTCGGACTTGACGGACAGAAACGTCTCAAATCCGCCAGCGTATTATGTATAGGTACAGGTGGTTTAGGTTCACCTTTGTTACTATACTTAGCTGCTGCTGGTATCGGACGTATCGGTATCGTTGATTTTGACATTGTTGACAGTTCCAATTTACAACGACAGGTTATTCACGGTACCTCTTGGGTCGGAAAACCAAAGATTGAATCGGCAAAAAGCCGTATTCTAGAAATCAATCCCCATTGTCAGGTTGACCTACACGAAACTCGCTTGAGTTCGGAAAATGCTCTTGATATATTGCAACCTTACGATGTTGTGGTTGATGGTACCGACAATTTTCCTACAAGGTATCTAGTTAATGACGCTTGTGTATTACTAGATAAACCAAATGTCTATGGTTCTATTTTCCGATTTGAAGGACAAGCAACTGTCTTTAATTATGAAGGTGGTCCCAACTACCGGGATCTCTACCCAGAACCACCACCACCAGGGATGGTACCTTCCTGTGCTGAAGGGGGTGTATTAGGGGTACTGTGCGGTATTATCGGCACCATACAGGCAACAGAAACCGTTAAAATTATCATTGGGCAGGGTAATACCCTTAGCGGTAGGCTAATGCTTTATAATGCTCTGGATATGAGTTTCCGAGAACTGAAATTACGTCCAAATCCAGAACGTCCAGTAATTGAAAAACTAATTGACTACGAGCAGTTCTGCGGAATCCCCCAAGCGAAAGCAGAAGAGGAAAAAAGACAAATGGATATTCAAGAAATGACTGTGGAAGAATTGAAGCAGTTAATAGATGGTAATGATAAAGATTTTGTCCTAGTTGATGTCCGCAATCCTCATGAGTATGAGATTGCACAAATACCCGGTTCGGTCTTAATACCGCTATCAGAGATTGAATCAGGTTCTGGTGTTGATAAAGTTAAGGAACTTGTCAATGGTCATCGTCTCATTGCTCATTGTAAGATGGGCGGACGTTCTGCTAAAGCATTAGGAATTCTTCAAGAGGCTGGTATTAGTGGAACTAATCTTAAAGGGGGAATTACCGCTTGGAGTAAGAACATAGACTCATCCGTACCAGAATATTAATAAAAGCCTAAGCTAATTTTGAGTGTAGAAAATGCTTTTGAGTTGGTGATGCAAAGGAATATTTGTATCATTATATTTTTTTGCAATCAAAAAAAATGTGTTATCACAGGTCTTATGAGATAACCACCCGGTATTTTACGGGGTTTATTTCAAATAAGTCCTTACTTTCTCCAACTACTTTGCATATAGTTTTTGAGGAGTTACTCACATACTTGTGTAAATAGAAGGAGTTACAGGGGGAGGTGTGATTCCATATTTGGATTTATCCTCCCTCTTTCTCAATCGGTTATCGACGAACAGTTATTGCTGATAAGTTAAGGTTTAATTAAATTCATATCACAACCTGATAAAAGTATTCCACTTTCAAGCTCATAGCGGTGGATTTAAGAGCAATAGCAATAGCTGTTTACTGATAACTGACATGAGTTCCTCCTCATCAAGCAAATCAAAGTCAGCAGTTTTGTGGACTCAAATTTGGAGTTTAGCTGGACTGCAAGGAGCGATCGCTCTGACTTGGTTGATATATAATGTCTATCTATCGCAGTTATTAGCTGCATTAGGATTTTCACGTGAAGTCGCACTTGACCTAGTATTGTTAGAAAATTCTGTCGCTATATTTTTAGAACCCCTGATGGGTTTACTCTCTGATAATGCAAAGCGTAGCAAGGGAAGTCGTTTTGATTTTATTTGGGGAGGAGTTACTGTCTCATCAATATTATTTATCTCTATTCCTCTTGTTTTCAACGCTGCAGATCCAGGTACTATTTCTGAATTTTTACCAATTTTGCTGGTATCGTGGACATTTTCTACAATGGCATTTCGCGCTCCAGCGATCGCAACTTTACGAGAGTATACACCAAGCGAGGAACTGCCGACAGCAGCAAGTGCGATTACTTTAGTTTGGGGGGTAATTACTTCTTTTCGTCCTGTAGGGAATGAAATAATCTTTGATTTATCTCCTATTGGAGTTTTTGCTATTGGTTCTATTGCTTTATTAGCAGCTGCAACTAGAATGCGGACGGTTAATTTACCTAAAGCTCCTATAGATAACTCTGATGCGAATCCTAAAGGAATTATCCGCGAATTGGGCTTGATTTTTGGTGCAGGTGCAGGTATTGGATTAGGTTCTCGTCTATTAATCAATACAATTAGTAATGTATTAGTAACCCAACTAGGTGTTAATAATAATTGGGAATTGATTGGTATTGGAATAGTGGTTTCCTTAACTGCAGTACCTGCGGGAATAATAGCATCTCGTATAGGTATTACCAAAGCCACACTTTACGGTATTGGTGCCACAATGATTTTGATGGTGCTGATAGTCTTTACCAACGCTCAGATAGCAGTCATCATGCTATTGATAGCATCATTTAGCTTAGTTTTGAATGGTGGTATTCCCTTTGCTCTCTCAACTGTCCCCCCAAAGTGGTCTGGGTTAGGAGTAGGAACATTTTTCGCTGGTATTTCCTTATCTTTGACATTACTTTATTTTCTTTTCCCAGATTTACAGAGCAGCGATGTTGTTGGTGAATCTGTAGGAGGAGCGATCGCATTTCTTTTAGCTGGACTTTGCATTGCTTCTAGTAAGTGAGTGGAGAATGAGGAGTGAGAAGTGCGGAGTGAGGAGTGAGGAGTGAAGAGTGCGGATTAAAAAGTTTATCTTTTTCATATCTTCATCTTTTTTTGTAAATCATCTCTGTAATTATTAGGAATAAATTCTTTAATAACTGTAGTTTGTAATTGAACGCTTGTTTAATTATAAGAAATTTCAATGAACAGCAAACTTTCTCTCCTTGCTTTACCTCTAATAGCATCCACTATGCTATTTGGATGCAACGACCAATCAGAGAAATCACAGCAATCTTCATCACCAGTTTTAAGAACAGACAATACAAACACTTCAAATAAAATAACAGAAGATAAAATCCTACTTAAGAATGTATCTCATACTACATTAGATACTCAGTTATCACAGGCTGAATCTATAAAAGCTACTCCAGTTTCAAATAGGAACATACAGAACTGGAAAACTTTTCAGGGTGAAAATATGGAACTACAACTACCAAGTAGCTTTGAAGGTGGTTCCAAGAAGGATTTAGATTTGGTAATTAATAAATTAAAGTCTTTTGGTCCTCAGTATCAAAAATTAGCTCAAACTGTCGAGAGAAATCGTTCTGCAATTCAAATTTTTGCATTTGACTCCCAGATAGGGAGTTCCGGTCTAGCAACTAACGTCAACGTTATTAACCAGACAATACCCAGTAATATATCACTTGAAAGATATTTGAAGGCAACAGAAACACAATTACCTAGTGACTTTCAAGTGATTGATAGCAAAATAACCTCAGTAAATGGCTACCAGACCGGTCGATTAATCACTAACTTTAACCGTCCTGGTATTAGTGGGAAACAAGCACTTTACGCAATTAAAAGTGATAATCAAATTTGGGCGATCGCTTACACCACTGGAGCAAATGAGTTTGAAGAAAGACTGCCTATATTTGAGCAAAGCATAGATACTTTTAGAATCAAATAACTTTACAAAATAAATTCACAAAATATATAAATAACAGTTTTTGATTTCATCAATGTGAGTAAAAATTTCATAAAATTTATCTTAGTAGAGACACTATTTTATGTTTCTACTAATTTTTTATCTGAAATAGGGAAAGATAAATATAAGCATTTAAGAACTAGAGCATAAAAAAAGCTCAAATTCAATATGAATATAAAAAAAACATTTGTGTTTGCCTCTCTATTATTATCTACATCTTTAATAAGTTGTAGTAAATCGGCAAATTCACAAGTACCCCAATTAGAAGTATCTGAGTCCACTACTATAACAGAATCAAATTCCCAAAAATCAACCCGGAAAAAACTAAATTCAAAAATATCAATTAATAGAAAATCTCAACTACAGACGATTTCAAGCAATTCAGCATGGAAAACTTTCCAGGGAGAAGGAGTAGAAATACAGTTACCACAAAATTATGAAGGTGGGAATCCTAAACAAGACTATGAAAAAATTCGTCAAAAAATAGAAAGCACAGGAAGAACATCTAGTAGTCTGATTCGAGCTTTATCTCGTAGAACTTCCGTGTTATTTGCTTTTGATTCCGATGGAGCAAGAACGGGAAACTTTACCAATATAATTATTGTTAAGAATAAAATTCCCCAAGGGATATCTTTGGAGAATTTAAGTGATGTATTAGCAGACAGAATGTCTCAAAGTGGTAGAAAGCTAATTGAGAAAAAAATTATTTCTTTAGATAACTATCAAGCAGGAAAAATTATTACTCAGAAAGGCGTAGCGAAACAATTAATATATGTAATTACAGAGGGTAATAATTCTAGTGCAGTGATATATACAACTTCGGCTAATACATTTCAAGAATATTTACCTGTATTTGAAGAAAGTATTAACACTTTTAAATTTAACTAAAAAGTTTGATTGAGCAACTGTTTGTCAGTTGTAAACATAACAACTCTGATAAATTTATGTCAGGGTGATTTACCAAATATTATATAATATCATGTCCGGATAATCAGTTACGATACGTCATTGCGAGTGAAACAGAGTGGAACGACGCATAAGTCCTATCGGACACGCTAGCGCGTTTGCGTAGCATAACGTAGTTAACGCAAGGACTATGAGATTACTTCACTTCGCTATCGCTGCGTATGTCCTAGTGGACAAGCTACGCTAACGGTCTCGGACAAGTATTTAACCGGACATCATATAACGAGTAATAGTAAGCAGAAAAATGGGGAATTTTTCCATTATTCCCCTATTGGGAGGATGCTACCATCTCCCAATTCCCCTACAAAATATTTTGATATTTTTTAAGCAGAAGGGATTAGATATAACCAATTTCTAAGTTTGGCATAAATTATAGATACCTTCAGGATGAAACCCATTGATTGGAAATATCCTTTTGAATTTCCCGTAGCATTACTAACTACCAATACCCAAACGTAAAGCCAAAGCAGGTGTCAGGGGTATCAAAATAATAATCATTAGAAAGAGTGCGAATAAACATAAAGCAGCGCGAATATCATCAGGTTCAGTAATTTCATTCAAACTAGGACGTTCTAAATCCCGTTGCAAAAATAGAATAACCACAGCCCAGTATATTGCTAAAGAATTACCTAAAGATACAATACCTAATATAATCAGGGTTGCAATGGTAGTTCTACGAGCTATTTTTCGTCCATAAATTGCTTGTACAATACGACCTCCATCAAGTTGCCCAGCTGGCATTAAATTCAGAGCAGTAATTACTAAACCAACCCAACCGATAATTACTAAAGGATGAACATCTATCAAAGGTGATTCCAAGGTCGAACCAAGTAAAAGTTTAGCCAAAGTTCCGACTAGAATTGAACCCTTAAAGAATTCGCTAGGTAATTGAAATACACTACCGGAATGAGAAAGTGCCAAACCAGATATTAACATCACCAAAGATGTAATTCCACCTATAATTGGTCCTGCGATCGCAATATCAAACAACGTCTGACGATTAGGTAATAAAGACTCAAAACGAGTGATTGTACCAAAAGAACCAATTTGAATAGAAGGAATAAAATAAGGTAAACTCAGACGAACATCGTAGCGACGTGCAATTACCCAATGACCGATTTCATGAGCTATCAGTATTGCCAAAATACCAGTTGCCAGGGGTAAAACTTCTGGGTATCTTTGAGGACTATTAAAGAAATCAAACTTCAATAAAAGCCCTGATGCTTCCATACTAGTGGCAACAGTGGCGAAGAATAAAATAATCCCAAATACTTTTTGTGCAAGGGTCATTTGCCGGGGGTCTTTTTGCTTAGGTAAAACGATTACTACAGGTTTACCTTCAGCACTCTCTACTAAAAACAAGCGATATTTATCATCCAAACGCTCCTGGATTTTAGTAGTCAAACTATTGTGAGTTTCCTGTGCTTCACCACGCAGATTACCCTTAAAAATCGCTCCTTCTTGATAAGGAATAGTTTCTGTAACAAAAAATGTATCAATACCAAAAATCTCTCGAATCATACTCAAATCCTGATCGGGAATTGTAGCTATCGGTGATTCTTGATTCAAGGAAGGGGGAGAGTTGTCGGAAGGAGATTCCAAAGATGCTTTGTCTAAAGCTGCTATCCTTTGGGTTGCCTTTTGTTTAATAATGGCATCTTGTCCTAAATCTCTCAATTTTCTGCCAATAAAGATATATAACCCAACGGATATAATCAAAAACAGAAGTACACCGACTGTATTAACATAAATTCCAGCCGCAAATAAACCAAAAAATACTAGCCAAGGAGTCATCAAAACTACTGACTGTAACCAGGCTAAGATTCCCAGTTTTCCAAAAGGTTTGGCACGATAAAAGCCCCAACCTAAAATACCCAACGCGACTAATACAACGGTCGCAATTATAGGAGTTTCTGACCCAGTAAACATCAACCAAAACCTTTAACTGTTTAATATTAAGCCCGAACAAGTCATGCGCTTGATATTAATAATTTATCAGTTAGATGACGAGTGGGGGGAAAAGCCAGTAAACAAAGCATAGAAAAAAGTAGAAAAAATAATATTGCAGCTACTCTAATTTCTAATTTTCATTTCAAAGAAAAGATGCTATTTTACAAACTTGCATAATCAAATAATTTCACTCAATATCATTTCACTCAAGAGTTTTAACTCTTGAAAAAATTACTATGCCTTCAACCGCAAAGATTGAGAGTATATACACAGATGGCGCTTGTTCGGGGAATCCCGGTCCTGGTGGTTGGGGAGTAGTTGTCTATTTTCATGATAGTTCCGTTCATGAAATAGGTGATGCTGCGGCGAAAACTACTAATAACCGGATGGAAATGCAAGCTGCGATCGCGGCATTGGAATTTCTCAAAAGGTCTGGACAAAGCCACCCTGTGACTCTATATACCGATAGCGAATACTTAATCAACTGTGTGACTAAGTGGGTTCATGGTTGGAAAAAGAAAGGCTGGAAAAAGTCCGATGGGAAACCAGTTCTCAACCAAGATTTATTATCTATACTTGATGAGCTTAATAGTTCACAAATTTCCTGGAAGTATGTCCGGGGTCATGCTGGTAACATAGGTAACGAGCGTTGTGATGAAATAGCTCGTGCTTTCGCTAGTGGTGGTTTGCCATCTCTGAAACAAGTTACGGTGGCTAATACTACTACTAATAATACTGAGAATAATCATGTCAATGATTATTATTCGGAATCATTAAATCAAACCGCAGTAGCAAAAATATCTGATTCTCATGACAAATCTACGATAATTAATAAGGCAACAATTAAAACTAGTAAAATTCCATCGGACACAACCAAAATGGATCAAAACAACCAAAATAATGCATTAAACGGTGAGGAACAGCCCAAAGAACTAAGAATCATGCAATTGCGTAATTTGGTGGAAACCCTGCGTATTGCGGATGAAATCGCAGACCAAGGTTATTTAATTACCTCCTCAGAATTAGCAGATTTGATGGATGTCCACGCTAGCGCCGTTACTAGTCGGGGAGACCAATGGCGCTGGCGTAACTGGATAGTTTCGCGGGTGCGAAGGGAAGGAAATCAGATACTTTGGGAACTTGAACGTGCTGATGTAGTTGAAGAAGAAGATTGATTATCGGTATAGATCATTTTATATCTTGCTTTTCGCTACATGAGTATGCAGGAATTTTGAATTGAATTTTGAATTGAAGTTTGAATTACTAATACTTTCTTCCTCGCCATTCTCGCGGCTGTGTCAATGCCGATAGCCAAATTCTCAGTACTGCCAAGGGATCGGCTAGCGGTGATAGCCAAAAAAGCCATCTCCCTTGTGCTTGAGTTAAATCGTAACTAGGAGCAATTGCAAATAGCATTAGCCAACGAATAAGTAGTAGAAAACCATTCAGTACCAGTAATATTACAAGGGGGGAAAATGAGAAGTAGAAAGGAGGATTGAATACTACGTAAGTTACTAAGTAAATTGCAGCAATCACCAAAGGTAAAGCTTGAGTAACGCTGAGTAGCCATAAATCCCCCCAAATTTGAGCTTTAGGGGCTGCGTCTTTTAAGTCGAGGCTGCGTCCCCACTCTTTCCAGGTTTCGAGCGCTCCAGCATACATTCTTACTTTTAAAACTTTGGCTCCATCTAAGAATCCTACTTTAAAGCCAGCAGCAGCAATATTTCTTGCTAAAGTAACGTCATCGCAAAAGGACTTTTTCGCACTGTCGTAACCACCTACTTGCTTGAGAACTGAACGACGACATAGAAAACATTGTCCATTTGCCATTACTCTTTCCGGAGAACTGGGGTTAATTCCAGCAGACTCAAAGCGATAAAGTAAAGTGATTAAAAGCGCTGGCTGTAGCAGACATTCTAAGGGGTATTTAAGGATAAATTGCGGAGAAAGAGATATCAAATCATAGCCTTGAGAATTTGCAGCTTTAACTAAACCTGCGACTAAACCCTTTAAGGGTTGGGTATCTGCATCCAGACCTAGAAACCACTCACTTTCAGAAGAAGTGTGACTTAAGCCATTATGTAAAGCCCAAGGACGACCCACCCAATTATAAGGTAATGGACGGTCATCAATAAGCTCAAATCGCGGATCTTTGAACTTTCTGGCTTTTACTAGGTCTGGAGTACCATCTTGAGAACCGCTATCAACGACTATAATCTCTCGGACTTCATAACTCTGACGAGTTAATCCTGATAGTAAGGGAGTAATCCTTGGAGCTTCATTCAGGGTGGGGACTACTACACTGACGCTACCTAGAATATCGGGTGTAGATTTTTCAGGTTTAATTGGGGGATAGCGTCTTGCTCCTTTGACAAGACGTGAGAGAACTATTAATACTGCGGGAATTTGCAACAGCAGTACTATCAAAGATATACCGCACAAAAGCGTCCAATATTTTTCCAATTAATGATTACCTATCTAATTACCGATTGCTAAGCTTTCGTCATCTACCTGTGGATTATCCACTTGTAGTCGATTAGTCTGTAACCATAGGAAAATAGCAGGAAATACTCCCAATGTCAGACCAAGAATGATGGGAATGATAAAACCTGCACTCAAACTTAATCCAGCAGCGAAAATGAAGTTACTCAAATAAATAATCAAAGGTAAAGTAACTGAAATTTGGTTTAATTTTACCGAGAGTTTCTGCCACATAACAGCAGCTACACTCATAAACAATGCACCAGTCCCCATCCAGCCAAAAAAGTTTTGATAAGGCATACCAAAAAATGCTCCTGGTTGCTCCCAGTACCAAAATGGCAAGGAAGTCTGACTCATGGCAGGGTCTAGTATAAAATCCCAGGAAGTCAGCAGTAGCGCACCTAAGAAAATTGCTATTCCATGACGTAGCAAAGTTGGTTTCTGATCGACTTGTAAACCAACCCTTGCTAAAAGATAAGCCGCACAGCCCAAATAGAACCAAGATAATGGAATCGTAAAAGGTACTAATCCAGCAATTTTGTAACCTAAACCACTTAAATAGCTGTAATCACCGAAGGGGAAACCAGTACTGGTTCCTAACAGTTCTGCTCCCAGGGAGATAACAATAGATGGCAACACAAAAGCGATCGCACTGTTTATACCCAAGTTTCTTTTCAGGTATAAAAACATGGCTGCTGCACCCAGTATCATGTAAACCACACCACCTCCAGCCATACTCATTTCTATGGCGTTTTCTCCGATTCGACCGAAATTTGTAATTAGTTCTGGATGAGGTAAAACTAATAAAATTCCTGCTAGTCCGAACACTAATGACAAAATATGACCAGTTAGGCAGACTTGTTCTGCGATCGCAGATTTTTTTATCATAATTGTTGCTTTACAGATGTAAGTAATATGATTTTGGGAAAAGTTGAAAGTTAGCGATAACTAGGGAATACGGATCATTCCAGTAACGATTCTGGCATGGCAGTGTACTGATGACTGTATTTTTATCCCACGAGTTAAGCTGAAAAGTTTAGAGAAAAAGAGAAAAAATATTCCCTACCCAAACAGTTAACTGATGTACTCTGGTTAATAGCGATAGAAGCAACATGTATGTACAGTACCTCATCAATTCATGAGAGCTAAATTACTCAACTAATCATAGTTTACAAATGTTTACTATTTTTTTTAATTAATTTCCAAAGTATTTTTGAAGTTTCTTGAGATATGTCTTTTTAAACACTGATTTTTGACTGTTTAAAATTACACACTTCTAATTTAAATACTGTTAAATTTCCTTGGTACTAGTATTGTCTTAAACTACTTGTATTAAAAATATCTGTTATTTTAGTCCCGTAGTGATGACTTCATTAATAAAGACTCTGTTGAAGAGTAAGTAGTTTGCCAGTAAAAAATAGTTATTTTTCATGATTAATTGAGTAAATTTAGCAGTTATCTAAAGACAGCATGCCAATTTTACAAAATGCTGACAGACTAAAAGCCTGAGTCTATGATAATTCTTAGGCAAGAAGTTTCCCTGTTTATATAGCCATATTCTTCCAGGGTATTGGGTTAAGTATTTATTCAAAATTGGGATCTTCTGTATCCCAATCTAGTTAAAAATATCTGTACTCTGAAAATCAATGGCTGTATCTAGCAATTAAATAACCAGAAAGTAGATAATTGTTAAATAACAGCCCTATCCATCAGCAATGAGAACTAATGGTATTTTTGATGGTATTTTTGAAAAGACTTCCTTGGTTGAGCTTAGGGTTAGTGTTTCTGGCTTACAGTATTTTGGGCTGGGAACTATCTCATGGAAAACTCAGCCCGATAATGTGGTTACTGAGTGCGATCGCTATTCTTACCATGAATATTTTACTCAATAGCCCTTGGTCAATAATTGCTGATAGCTTTGATATGCTTTTCAAGTCAGATTTTCGGTCTTTTAGCGTCACAGTTCTTGGTGCTTTCATGTTTTTTGCGATTCTTGCCTGGTTTCGCTCATTTCTAATAATTATGTTAATGCTATCGACCATTATCCTTGTCAGAATAGACTTTCAAGTAGAAGGTCTCAAAGAATGGCAAGCTTTTTGGGTTTCTGCTACTGTTTCCTTACTAAGTCTTGGAACTGGTGCTTTAACATACCAAGCAGCTTATATGATCCCACTTGTCATTAGCAATTGAAAGTGAGGTTTTTGTTAAAAAAATTTTAAATTAATATTACGATTTATTAGGACTTACGCAAAAGTAACGTAAGTCCTGAGAATCATTTTTTATAGCTATAACGATTCAGTGCAAGCTTATACAAAATTAGTATCACAACACATACGAAATGTTTAATTAATTCAGGCACAAGTACCTAAACACTTTTGAGCACAACCTGAATACCTGTCTTCGGACGCAGAGTAACTGAGGGTTGTTTCTCAATTACCTGGTTGGGCAGAAGTTCTAGCTGATATGACTGTGCTATTGTAGCGAGCAGTAAAATCGCTTCCATCATAGCAAAGCTTTTTCCAATACAAACACGGGGTCCATCACCAAAGGGGAAATATACCCCTCGTGGTAAACTTTTTTCAAAATCATTAGCCCAACGCTCTGGATTAAACACTTCTGGATTTGTAAAATAGCGAGAATCACGGTGCATCACCCACTGGCTTACATTGAGAGTTGTTCCCTTAGGAACGCTGTATCCGCCAATTTCACAATCCTCTGTGGCTTGTCTGCTTAAGTCAGTGACAGTAGGATATACTCGTAAAGTTTCTTTAATCACCATACTTGTATAAGGTAATCGTACCAAATCTTCAATGGTGGGTGCATTACCTTGCAAAACAGTCTTTAGCTCTTCGTCGAGTTTGGCTCGT
>ERZ1740062.51-NODE-51-length-87257-cov-15.179434_pt1 | contig 87257 bp, 63 predicted proteins | sample MGYA00581741_ERZ1740062 | MGnify/ENA primary metagenome ERZ1740062 (study PRJEB43018, sample SAMN04849747) | marine metagenome | isolation source: floating plastic debris | place: Pacific Ocean | collected 2008-09-01 | study: EMG produced TPA metagenomics assembly...
ACAATAGTGGCAATAGTTGCACCCACAAACATTAAAATCAAAACAGCTAGAACCAATCGACGCTTTAGTTTACTTTGGGGGGCTAAAATGGTAGACATAATATCCTAATCAATATAGTAAACCTCTTTCTCACATAGGGATTCCTAAGCGTACTTGAAGGCTTTTATCTTCTTCAGAATAAATGCTTGTAAAATAAATTACGATTTTTCTCTAGTTGTACCATGCTGAAGAAGTCGTGTTTGAACAGAAAATGCTCTCCATACCGCGACACTAAAACCTTGGTATCTGAGTTAACAAGGAATTACGTAGCTTTTGCGTAATTCCTGGTAAATTTAATTTTCCCATGGGTCTATTAGTCCATATTTGAATTATCCTTATCTTGGAAATATCCGGTATAACAATTCCCCACCTGTATAAAACCCAGAGAGCGATATAGAGCTACAGCACCGGTATTTTCTTCATCTACCCATAATTTAACTACAGAATATCTCCGAACTAACTTCTGAGTCAGAAAAGCTAATAACTTCCGAGCATATCCTCGTCGGCGATATTGTGAAAAAGTATAGGGAGCAATAACTAATGCATGATAGTCTGTTGCATCATATCTGACTACCGAAACGATTTGCCTATCACGCTCCAAAACCGCTATGCGTTGACGTATTATATATTCATCCCAGTTTTGAGTTAAACTACCGCTACCACGCTCCTTTAAATATGCTTGAGCATAATTTTGCAACTGCGGTTTATCTCTAATTTGTGCCCATCTTCCCTCACCTCCTAACGGAGATTTAGTGCATATCATAGCAAATTGGTCAAATTCTTTTGCTAATTGATAATCTTCCAGCAAATAGGGTTTTATCCACTCCTTGACCTGATTTGACACTGCAATTCTCTGGGGACAACCCTGGGATTTAATCAGAGAAAACAAAGACAGTGCAGTAGCTTTGTCACCACTTTCTAAAGATAAATTAGTATTACCAAGACTACCCATTAACACTCCTCGAACATCTTTGCGAGTTAAACCCATCACGGTAGATGCATTGCAAGCTATGAGAATAATTTCTCCACTTTTATGAGGAAGAATTCGTCTTTGCAAGACTAAACTCAAAGCATATTCCAGATCTGGATTTTGATGGGTATGATAATGCAACCATTGAGTTGCTGCTTGAATTTGTCTTAAAGAAGGTAACTGAATAATCTTGATATTACTAATATTATCAGTGTCAGATTGGCGATCGCGCATGGAGTAATTGGTAATTGGTTGGTGGTTTATGGGTAATGAGTATAGCTAATAACCTAACACCTCTGTATCTCAATTCCTCACTATCTCACTTTACTTTTCCCTAAACATTCAATTTCACCTTTTTAACACCATGACGCATATCATGCTGTCTTTGTATCCAAGATTTACGAACTAAAGGACTTATTAAGCGAGCAATTTTTAAGACTACGGAGCGTAGTTGAGGATTTCTGGGTATTAGTCTAGCTTGTGCTTCTTCCCTAACTTGTAGCTGTTGTACGCGAATAATTTCTGGTTCTCGCTCTGCTTGGATTTTTGATAGTACTTTATCAATTGCTTCTTCGTCTGCGTTTTGATTTAACAAAGGTACTAAATAATTGGTAGCAATAATCGTATCTCGCAATCCTACATTAATTCCTTGGGCGCGTATAGGTGCCATTGGGTGGGCTGCGTCGCCTAATAATAATACACCAGGAGCGTACCATTTGGGACATCTACCGACTACAACTGATAGTTTAATCGGTCTTTCTACGGTATTTGCATGTTGGATAAAATGCTCTGCAAACCATGATGGGGAGGTGGATGCAAACATCTGTGCCCATTGCTTTGTAGTTCTTTGAGTGTCTACGGTTTCATTGGGAGACACAGTCCAAGCAAGGTGTAATTTTCCCTCTTCTGCACCATGGAAAACAGCAAAGGCATTTTCCCCGTCACCAATAGCGGAAAATACATTATCTTTTACAAATTTTGGATGTGCTGTGAGTTTAAACCAAAGAACGTCCATATTCTTAGGTTCTCTTTTTAATTCTATTTTTGCAACCTTTCTGATGACTGAATTTCGTCCATCAGCACCAATTACTAGTCGGGAAGGAATTTCTCTACCATCAGCGAGTTTTACACCTGCAACTCGTTGATTCTTATCCCATAATAAATCTTTGACTGCAATTCCTTGAATAAATTCAAACTCTGGATATTCTCTAGCTCGTGCAATTAATCCTTCCAGTAAAGGTGGTTGAGATACTAGGGTACATGGTTGAGTTCCCGGTTCTACAGGTTCATCAACTCGAAACAGGGATTTTTTACCTAAAATAAATTCCCATCCACTAAGTTCTCTGTGGGGGATATTTTCTATGATGTCAGATACACCCATTTGCGCGATCGCTTCTATTCCGCTCGGCATTAAACCTTCACCACGAAATATTCTTTGAAAGTCTGGAGCTGCTTCTACTAAAGTTACTGTAATTCCCCGTTGTACTAATAATAAAGCAAATGCTGCTCCAGTGGGTCCTGCTCCTGCGATCGCTATTTGTCTCATATTCAATTAAAGTACGAACTATTTACTAGTTTGCCACGTCTGTCTATCTAAGAGGTAATACTCTACGGAAAGTGTCTGCACTTGGGATACCATAAGGTAAAATTAAAAATTGGGAGAGCCATTCATATTTACTTTCCCCATAATTTTCCATATCTTCCCATCCTTTAGCCCCAGCAATTACTGATAGTATTGCGATAATTAAAATATCTGTTAACAAGTGGACACGTGTTCTTTCAACACGGGGGTCTTCCACTTCACTAAAGAGTTCTCCTATTTTTTCAGTTAACAAGGTTGCCGAAGCTATACTCAGAGCCTTGGAGCTTTTAGTCTTTTTTTGTGGAGATTTAAAACCGGATGCCACGAGATTATACCTGATAAAAAGTAGAGGCTTTGATTATCAGCGTACTACTTCACAAGTTTCATACTCAAATATGTTATTTCATTCATTTTTTTATTCAAAAATCTGTATTCTCATATACATTTTAAGATGCGCTTACCCTGACACAATAGTCATCAGTAAAATATCTTCCAATTTTGTATTCTCTTCCAAAGCTTTGCAAAGGTTTTGCCACTACGATCGCCGATTTGTATCGCTAGAATTCCTGGTAAATCATGATTAATTGCTGTCCAAACCCAGATTTTATTTTCTCTTTTTAGTCTTCATAATCTTTTCTTAATTTTGTTGTGCAAAAATAGCACTTGGCAATCAAACAAGGAAATGTAGTTATTGTTACGCAATTCTAACTACTGACTTTTCTCATTAAGTCTGGAAACCTTGATTGAGCAAAGATTTCAGACAACAGAATTATTGCCATTAAAAGTTCTTTATTGACAACATAACAACGAGAAAATAGGAATTGTAGAATAGTTTCCCCTGATAGCGATGGTCAAAGACCCACCTTCGGTGATCGCTGTAATAAAAAGATAACGGGAAAAGTCAGAATTCTAACTAGAGCTTGTAAATTGCAATTAATTTAAGCATTGTTACTCTCTGTTGAGATTTTACTGGCAACAACTTTTAGAACAACAACAGCCTACTTTTAGTGGGGTGCAGTTCGCACCTCAAGGCAGAGAAGAGGATATCGACAATAACGAGGCAGTTCTAATCGACCTCGAATCACCTTTAAATTTAGACTCTACTTTAGGAGGTAGTGCTGTGATTGATGCTAATGACACAATGGTTCCAAAAATAGATGCACCTAAAAACGTCATCATAATTGTTGGTGATGGTATGGGCTGGGAAATGGTTCGTGCTGCTGCTATTGCCCAACAAATTGACGAAGGACATCAAGGAAATACTTTAGAGGATTTTTATACAGAAGGTAAAGGCGAAGGACTGAGCTTTCAAGAGCTAGAAGGCTATACCAATGCCACAACTTATTCAACAATTATCGACGGTGACAAAGGTAACTCAGCCCTTAAAGGAGATCCTAGAGACCGTGTTACCGGTGAAGGGGAACTGCGCGAAGGATTTACTTTACCAGGTGATTCAGATTCAACTGGCTTCAATCCCATCTTTAACCCCTATGCAGATGAAGATTCTCCAGGAGAAGGTAATCTCGTTGGTTACGACCCCCAGCAAGGCGGTACTCAACCTTGGCTGGATGGTTCTAATCCCGACTACATCAAGCAAAACTATACTGATTCTGCTGCTGCTGGTACGTCTCTTTATTCGGGAGTCAAGACATTTGCAGGAGCTCTTGGGGTTGACATTTTCGAGCAGCCAGTTGAAACCATTCTCGAAACTGCTAAAGCACAAGGAAAAGCTACTGGTACAGTTTCTAGCGTTCCTTTTAGCCATGCCACACCTGCTGCACCTGCGTCCCACGTTAACAACCGAGGTAAGCTAGATGATGGCGTTCCTGAAGGTGCTTTAGAAGGAGGGGAATTTGACGTTGGTGATAGCGTCACCCAGCAAATGCTGTTAGAAACGCAACCCGATCTCATTCTCGGTGGTGGTCATCCTCTCGATTACAACAACACGGACTCAGAAATTGGTGGCGAGCTTAGCTTTAGATTTATTGCCGAGTCTACCTATGAGGAACTAAGCAATAATCCTGATGGCGATAATCTTTATGGCTACAATTTTCTAGAGCGCAATCCTAATGCTGGAGAGGCTTTGCTAGAAGCAGCAACCGCACTCAATCCTGAAGATGGCGATCGCTTGTTCGGTCTTTATGGAGCTAGAGGACAGAACGGTAACTTGCCTTTAGTAACCGCAGACAGCGACTACAGTAACACTGGCTTGAATACTTTTTCCCATCGCTCTTCTCAAATGGCGGGAGAAACTCCCGATATTAATCGTCCGCTTCTTCCTGGCGAAACGGTAGAAGACTTTATCGCTCGCGAGGCAGATGAGAATCCTACTCTGGCTGAAATGACAGTAGCTTCTTTAGAGTTTCTCAGCAAAGATGAAGATGGTTTCTTCCTTTCTGTCGAACAAGGCGATATGGATTGGGTACTCCATGACAACAACATGGATAACTTACTCGGAACATTTAGAGATATTGATGAAACTGTCGAAGTCACAATTGACTGGATTGAAGAAAATGGTGGTTGGGAAGAGAATCTCTTAATCGTGACAGCCGATCACGACCACTACATGACCCTAACCGAAGAGTTCCCTGCTCTCTACCGAGAGTATGGTGGTGAAGCTTTAACTACTGCTTTTGATTCTTCTACTGCTGGTCATTACTTTGGCTCTGACTCTGAAGATAAGTATCAGTGGGGTTCTCACTCTAACCGTCCCGTTCCCGTTTACTATCAAGGTGCTGGTTCTGACGTGCTAGATGGTTTTATTGGTGAAGGTTTTGAAAACTATGGTGTTGAGGTAGCAGGTATTCCCGATCACATAGACTTGGTACACATAGCGCAGACAGCGCGTACAGCTATTCTCAATATGGAAGAACCAGCAGAGGATAAAGGAGATTTAATTAATCTCTTGGGTAAAGAAGATCTCAGCATTGAAGTTAGTGCAGAAGTCAATGCAGGGTTTGATAATATTGGTGGTTTTTACAAAGCGATCGATGCTAAGGGTACGGTCATTGATCCCATAAACGGTATGGAAATTGCCGTTGGAGATGCAGGTTACGAAGCTGCTGCTTTGGCTAATAGTATGGTAGAAATTGGCGATGGTGACACTACCACTGTAGACCTTGCAGGTGGTTTTGCTTATATTCCTTACATTCTGTCTAATGGCGATGCCTTCTATACTGAATTTGCCGAAGCTAACCCCGACGGTATCGACCACGTAGCTACTTTGGAAGATAAAAAATTCGGTTTTGAAGATTTATTCGGTGGCGGAGATCGAGATTTCAACGATCTAGTTCTAACTGTTGAAACTATCTAATCTATCTGTTTGCTTTTCCTTTAGCTAAATACTGGTAGGCGGGATTTTTCCCGTCTTTTTTTATGCTAAGAGAATCCACATAAATAGAGAGAGAAGATGACTCAAGTTTGCAGTGAAACTTCGGCAACGAACAGGAAAAAGCGTAAATCTTCTTTACTTAAGCTTATAGACCTCTTGCAAAAATATTTTGTGGTACAATAACGGGTTGTTTATATCTAAAATTTTGGTGTTTAAAATAATAAGAAGCAGGCAGTTTTTCTGTTAAGTGTTATCTGAATATATACCATATTTAAAATATGGCATAAAAAACTGATTCAGTCATTTATTAATTTCTAATTTTTTGTAGTATATTTAATTTTCATTCTTAATTTATACTGCTATTTCATAATTATAAATACCAGCAATTAAATTAGCTCTTAAGCCAAATCTGCGGTGACGATTTCTATATGGGTAAGATAAGATTTTAAAAATTTTTAGCCGACGATTAATATGTTCAACTTCTATCCTTAAACGGTTAAGTTCTCGATTATATCTCTTCTGAGATTTGGTTAATTTTTTACCACGCGGCTTTTTAATAGGAGTTTGACTTAAATTATGAAGTTTAGAAATTCCTTGATACCCTTTATCAGCTATTACTTTAAGTAATCTGTGAAATTTTACATGACTTTTTTTAAATAATTTAAAATCATGAGTTTTACCTTTAGAATAGTCTAAACACATGATTTTATTAGTTTTTTGTCCAAATACTACCTGTGTCTTTAAGGTATGTTCTCCCTGTTTACGGCTATAAAATCTTTTCTCACATTTTTTTGGTCTTTCAATGGGACTTTCCATGACATCCATTAAAATTAATTTTTTCTCAAGAGAGGAATCTAACAATTTTTTCTTGCCTGGCAAACTAAATTTTTTAGATTTAATTAAAATATTTTCAATTTTTAAGACAATACGGTATGTATTTGATTCTGAAATTTTCCAGTCTTTTCCTATATGATAATAAGTTCTATATTCCCCTAAATACTGAAGAGTTAATAAAATTTGGTCTTCAATTATTAACTTTGGGGGACGACCACATTTATTTTTTTCTTTTTCCTTCGATTTAACTATCCTAACCATCAAGTTAAAAGTTTTTTTTACTCCTGTCATACGTTTAAATTCAGTTGATGCTAGTTTTTTAGCTTGCCAATATTTCCTGCAGATTAATCTAAAAATGAACACTTATTCTTATCATAAAAGATTGGAGTAAGAGTTCTAATCAAATTTATTAATCAATGGCGATACCCCTCGAAGGGGTCGGCGGAGCCATCGCTTATCCCAACATTGCTGCGCTCACCAGAAAATTAATCAAAATAGCAAATTTATTATCGTACCACAAAAAACTTTTGCAAGAGGTCTATTAATTATTTAGCTCTTTCCAGGCGTTTAAAAATAGTAAACATAATTAAAATAATTAGCCTTTACAGTAGTCATCACTCCAACTAAATCATCTAATTGCCGCTCATCTTTTCCAATCAGATAATTTTAAATTATATTTTAAATCATATTTTAAATCATATTTTAAATCATATTTTAAATTATACATTGTTTGAATTCGGAATATATAGATCAGCTATTGTAGTAGCATATATATCAAGAAAATAAATTATTTTTCTTGAATCCCTTAACTTTTTAAAATGTTTTTGTTAATCAAAAATTAACTTTTTTATAAACTAGAAAATTATCTCAATATTACCCATGATGAAACCTAAATATCGTTTCCTTGTTTTATTGGGTTCGGGACTATTGATTTTCCTTGCAATCAATTTGGTGCAAGAATATTTTTCCTCATCTGAGCAAAATCAAATAATATCCCTACCTAAGTTCCCCTGGGAGAAACATAAGCTAAATATTGCAGCAGGAAAATCCAATGGAGATAGTTATACTTTTGCCAAGAAATTAGCATATATAGTCAATAATACTAATAGTAATGTCGAAATAAAAGTTCTTGACGAAACTGATGGTACAGAACAGAACTTAGACCTCCTAGAAAAAGGAGAAGTACAGCTAGCAATGGCTCAAGCAGACATACCTGTGAAAGCAGAAGCTCAATTAATATCATTTTTATTTCCAGACGTATATCAGCTAATTGCAAAGAAAGATTCTCAAATAGAGGACGTGTTAGACCTTAAAGATAAGGTTGTTGCTTTACCACCACTCAAAGGAGGTCAAATAGAATCTTTTAAATTTCTTGTAAATCATTATGGTTTACGAAACAATAAAAATAAACAATATGATTTTCAGACAATAGAAAATAAAAATGCGGATGAAGAATTCTGTAAAAAAGATTCTCAAGTAGACGCAGTGTTTCATGTCCGTCTCATAGGTAATTCCACAATTAAAAGATTGTTGACAGAATGTGGAGGTAAATTAGTTCCTATTAAACAGTGGTCTGCCATGATTAGTAAACACCCAGAATTAGAGGAAGGTAAAATCCCTCAAGGTGTTTATCAAGGTAATCCAGCGATTCCAACTGAAGACATCAGTACTGTATCTGTCCGCAGACTTTTACTTGCACATAGAAATGCACCCAAAGAAGCAATACGGGAAATAACTAGAATTTTGTATGAGCGTCGTCAACAATTAGTTTATAGTTGCACTGAATTTAATTCAGAAGATACAGAATGCAAATATAGTAGATATCTCAAAAAAAGGATGCCAGCAGCAGCCTTAATTAGTCAACCCAAAAATTTTAGCGATACTGGTAAATCAATTCATCCTGGAGCATTAGCTTACTACAATAGAGAAAAACCTTCCTATTTGGAACGTTACTCTGGTATTTTTGAAGTTATAGTTGCTCTTACTATTCCTTTCATATCTTGGTTAACCTTATTTCAGAAAAGAATAGAAGCTGCCCGAAAGAACAAAGCTGATGACTATATTAGAGAAGTTACAGCTCTAATGGATGCAGAGGAAGCCATCAAAGTTATATTTAAACTTATTCATGCCAACAAAGTCAGCGATGAACTGACAATAGAACGCTTTGAGAAATTGATTATAGAAAAAACTGCTAAAATTCTAGCTGACAAGAAAGAAGCAGAAAAAGCCCGTAGAAAGCAACAAATCTCTCAAGATTCTTTGGAATCATTTAGTAAAACATTGCGTAAAGTCATAAGTACAATAGAAAAATTACCAGATTCCCAATCAGAGATTATCTTTAATAAAATTCCTAAAAGAGCAGCACAAATTCTTCAAAGTAGACAAGGAAAACCGTCAAATGACTCTTTACTTTATGCAGTAGGGAATGGTGTAAACCGGTTTTCTTCACGGAACATTGAAGACAGCAATCAGCTAGAACTTGAGTTAACAACTACTCTCAAAAATGCCATGTCAACTTCGCAAAAGCAAAATTCGTTTCAGGGTTTATCTGGGGATCTATCTAAATTTGTAGAAAAGGAACGTCAAGAAATTAATCGAGACTTAGATACTATTTTCAAAAGAAGTGTTAATGCTTTAGTTTCAGAAAGAATTTCTCAAGAATCTTTTCAAGCATTTAGAGTTGTTTGGCAAATTGCGAAGAAAGATAATGTTGAAGATTTAGCTAATTTTAACTAACTTTTTTCAGTTTGCACCAATACTTTAGAAGCCACAGCTAAACTCTTACAGATAACATGGAATTTAAATGTAGTGTAAAACAATAAACTAAAATAATAAACTAAAATAATAAATAAAATTTTATTGAAACAGGGCTTACGCAATGAAGATTTGTCATTGCGACCGGAACGGGGTGTAGGGAAGCATAAGTCCTATGAAACTCTGCAATTTTTGTCCTGCACTTAGGTAGGATATAATAATATCCAATAATATCCAATAATTATTCCTAATCAATTTTCAAACATCCTCTCAGACTTTTGTCTTTACTACATTTTAGGGGTCATAAAAACATGGAAGAACATTCAAAAGAGAATAATCACCCTGTCTCTAAAAACTTTGAGAAATCTCTCGAAGACTTAGGAAATATCTTAGATAAGAATCAGAACCAAGAACAAAAGCAGAGCAAAAACTTATCTAGTCAAGAGAAACTTGATCATAAAAATGACTTGTCCATCTGGGAAGACGCGATCGCTGATATTGAGCAGTACTTAGAAAAGCGCAAAGAAAAGCCTAAAGATACAGAAAATCAGTAATCAATATTCATCGAAATAAACACACCACCGCAGTTAGCTGCAATTATTAAGTTTTAATTATGAATAATCTAAGTAGTTATTCACTCTCCCCCCAAAAAAGTAATTAGGAAGTAACAGGAATAGGAGGATTTTTTATACCTCGACGAGCTTGAGTAAGAACTTGAGCAATATAATTCCAAGGGTCAACTTTTCTCAAACGGCAAGTTTCAATAACACTCAAAACAGAACAATAAGCCAAACTACCTTCACTGGTGCCTGTTCCATAGCTAATACGTCGTGCAATTACAGCATGGCGTAAAGCCCGTTCTGCCTCATTATTAGTTGGTGGCAATTGCGGATGATAAAAACACGCAACCACAGCATCCCAATCGGCTAAAATCTCTTTTGCCAGAGCTTTTAACTTTGTATGCTCAACTCCCGTAGCTAATCGGCAGACTCGGTAGAGGCGAGAAGAGAGAAGTTGCGTGCGGGGGTTCCCCCCGTTGAGCAAACTTCGGAGGTTTGAGTCGGTTTCATCCTTATCCCCGTCGCCAGTGGCAAGGGTATGTATCAATTCCCTCAGTTCCTCTAAAAGCCATTGCCCCAAATCCGCCACTTCCTTATCTACAACTTCAGTCAAAGCAATTGCTTTACGGATTAGATGAGCAATAGCTTTGTTGACGTTTCGGATAATTGCTATATGCCCCGTATCCATCAGTGACTAACCATCCTACAAAAGCATCACTTATCAACCGTAGTAATTCTTCTTTACGGCGGCTACCAATGTGATACACCGCAATTGTCTTTGTAATTGCAACCCACAGCCAACGATATTTACCCTTCTCGTACCAAGGTGTTTCGTCAAGATGAATTATTTCTTCTGACTGCAATTCTTCAATCAATTCCTCAACTACTGGAGAACAAGCTATTCCCACTTCTCGAATACATCTGTCAATTGTTCCTACTGATAGGGATACTCCAACCCAATCATTTAACAACTCTCTAATTTTTGATCGTGACATACGGTATCGTATGCCTAACGAAGTTTTAAATATTTTGCTCCCATATTTAACTATTCATGAGGGTAGGTAAAAGTAACTTCATAAAGGTGATGTTCATTTTCAGCAATACCTTCCCAGTAGGGAGTATCTTTACCGAAACCAGGTTGTTTCTTCAAGGTTTCAATAGTCTCTCTATCTAACCATTGTCCGTAGTTAATCACGCGAGTTCCATCAATACTGCGATGAAAATTCGCTGAAATTAACCCCGGAAGCTCCATAGCTTTACTGATATTTTCTTTTGCTAATTCTACCATTCGTGGCTGATTTTCGGGCTGCATCCGAAATTCTGCAAAGTGAGCGATATATCCTCCCTGTTTTATCTGGGGGGGTCCTTCTTTAGAATCAGAACTAATTACCTCATAGACATGCACATCTGGAGGATTAAATTGTTTTAATTTAGCTGTTTTACCCTGGGCTTGTTTATTATTAAGGAAATTATCATAGTCTTCCTGACTTCTCCACTGAGCATAGTTTGCAACTTTTAACCCATCAATACTTTTATGGAGACTAGCTGAAACAAAACCTGGTTGTTCTTTGACTGTATCCAGAAACTCATTTATTGCATCTAATAATTCTTGTTGACGTTGCGGTTCAACAGAGAAAATAATAATAACTGTAACAACTTCATTGTTAGTTGCAATTGTAGGCATGTTAAAAATATAAAAATTAGCTTTCTACATTCCTCTAAAAGAGTAAAACAAAATGTCACAGCTTTTAAGTTAAGAAATACAACCGAATAAATGATAAGCAGAGACTATAAATAGTTATGTAACTGAGTATAAAAATATGTAAATAAACACTTATTTTCATTGTTATATTTCATGAAAACCTTGAAAACCTTATTGATTCTTGGTGGAACCGGTGAAGCGTCCAAATTAGCAATCCAAGCAATAAACATTCCTAACTTAAATGTAGAGCTTTCCGTTGCTGGGTCTACTTCTGGTGCAGGAAATCAACCCGGTGTGACCAGAGTTGGTGGTTTTGGTGGTGTATCTGGATTGATAGAATATTTACGCGATCGCAGTATTGATATTTTAGTTGATGCGACTCACCCTTTTGCTGCACAAATTTCTACTCATGGATATATTGCAGCTAAGGAGTTAGATATACCCAGGTTAATGTTGATTAGACCTTCATGGAAAAAGCTACCCTCTGATAATTGGGTAGAGGTCAATAATATTCAAGAAGCTGTGAATATTTTAGGGGAGAAATCTCAAAGAGTCTTTTTAACTGTTGGAAGAAAACAATTACCCCATTTTTCTCAATTACCAAATATCTGGTTTTTAATGAGATTAATTGAACCTCCCCAAAATAATCATATAATTCCCAGGGGGTTAATGATTTTTGAAAAAGGTTCCTTCAACCTAAACAACGAATTGCAATTACTCAGCAAATATCAGATAGACACCGTAGTCAGTAAAAATAGCGGTGGTGATGCAACTTATCCTAAAATAGCTGCTGCGCGATCGCTAGGAGTCAAAGTTGTGATGATTAACCGTCCCCCTCTCCCTACTGGTGAAAAGGTTACTACCATCCAAGAAGTTATACAGTGGTTAATGTTAATGGTCAATACTTGAAAAACTCTGTATTCCTCTGGGCTTATATCCGGACTCCTGGAGGTTAATTTCTATATTGCATCTATAAGCAGAAATAGCTAAAAAAACAATATTAAGTAATTTTTGTAACTGCTTTTTTCATTACTTAATTAGTCCTCTTTTAGAGGACTTTGACTATTAGACTAGTAGTTTCAATCCTAGGCGGTTTATGATGTAGTCTGCTTAATTAACTAGTGCGTTGAATAGTTTGATTAGGAAGTCTTAAAAAGTAAGTATCTCCGTTATCATTAGAAGGTATTCTGATAACTACATCAACCATTATACCAGGTTCCCATTTTGGACCTCCTCTAGCAACTATTTCTACAGTCCCCGGAGAAAATCTGGGTTCGTCGCTAAAAGCTGTTTCCCACACTTCATCTTGATTAGGGTTAATTATCCATAGTTTATCCGGTACAAGATTTGACGGTATAGGATTATCGTCTTGTGCTATTAGTCTGATGCTCGCAATCATTCCCTTACCCGACGAAGGACTGATAGGCATAAAATCCCGCCAAATATAGCTTTTCATGCTATAAGTTCTTCCTTCAATTGTAATCTGTGTAGGAATTCCTTCCACATTATTTGCAGGTAGAGACATTTGATTTGATGACTGAGATGAAGATAATTTTTTTACTGCATTATAAGCCCAATGGTTTTTAGAAACATCCGAAAATGATATTCCATTCATCAAGTAAATAGTAGTAGAAGTAGTATTATAATCACTATTATTACTATTATGAGCAGTACTATTAGCAGTACTATTAGCAGTATTATTACCTGCCATAATTGGTGTCATCAACCATAATGGGCAAGTTAAGGCAGAACAAAATATTACTTGCTTTATCATATTAAATTTTTCTGCAAGAAAGCATCCTGAAACACCAAAGATTTAGGACTATAATTTTAGATTTAATGTTCCAACTATTTCCAAATAAATCTAAATAAACATTTTCCCTAATTTTTCCTAAATTTCCCTAATTTTTCAACTTGAAAGCAGAAAAATCAAACTATATGAACTTATTAAAATAAACTCATTAAATATTTATAACTAAATCTTCTATTAGTCCAAAAACCTTCTTCTCTATTTCTTTTAAAGCAACTTCAGGCTTGGTTTTATCAATATCATGTACCAACCAATAAATAATACTATCAGCATGATTAGGGAAACGCTCTTGCATTAATGGTAAATGTTCAGACTCATCCAAAGCAATAACCATATTTGCACCTTGGAAATCCTTCTCCATTAACGACTGTGGGTAACGCTCCTGTGGTGTAACTGTATTAATTCCTCGCTCAGCGATCGCTTCTTTTGCATAGGGTGATATTGCACCGACATTATTCACACCCCTTTCCAAAGCTAAACCCTTAGAATCAGCATTCCAATTCAATCCCTTTTGAGTCGCAAACCAATTAAAAAGATGTTCGGCAAATCGACTACGATAGTAATTCCCCGTACAAAGAAATAATACTTGCTTCATTTTGATTAGTGATTATATAAGTATTTTTAAATGTATTCTATTATGGCTATCTTAATTAAAGTAAGCACTTAATAAGCTCAATAGCTGTAATTATTACTTCATCTAGATACAAGAGTAAAAGTATATTTTTTTACGGGTTTGTAACATGAGCAGGATTTATATTTTAATTCCCATAGAGATCTTGTATCGATATTATCAACAGACGAGATGATTTTTGAAATATTTCCGGAAACAATTACCCCTAGATTGTAATCATTATTAGCGTTACAAATTATATCTAACTTTCTATATCTAAAATAGGGAAACTATAGTCCCATGCCATATTATTTCAAACCCAGCCATTTTGGCTGGGTTTTGGCGTTTTAGCCCCAGACTGAGAAGAAAACTTGATTGCCCCAGGTAGTTAAACAGCTTTACACTAATGTGAGGCAGGTAATTAGAGTTTGTAATTGTAGTTTCTATCACCTTACTTTATTCAATCCACATTTCTAGTTAAAATAGATATCCCAGGTGAATTCATGAGTAATACAGATGTATCGATTGAAGATTTAGTAATGGTCGTAGGTGCAACCGGTGGGGTTGGTCAACTAGTTGTAAGCAAACTGTTGAATCAAGGGAGTAGAGTAAAGGTATTAACTCGTAGTGCCCAGAAAGCTAGAAATATGTTTTCTGACAGTGTAGATATTGTTGTCAGCGATTTACGTCAATCAGATAACTTACCTGCACTTATATCCGATGTTACCCATATTATTTGCTGTGTGGGAACAACTGCTTTTCCTTCTACAAGATGGGAATTTGACAAGGAACTCAACCCGTTGGAATGGATCGGAGTAATTTTTCAAGATAGGGATTTAATCGCACAAGCTAAAAATAGTCCTGATGAAGTTGATGCAAAAGCTGTAAGTAACTTAGTCTCAGCAGTACCAAATAACCTGAAAAGGTTTGTCTTTGTCTCTTCTTGTGGGGTAAAGCGCAAAGACCAATTTCCCTATTCCTTATTAAATGCTTTTGGGGTATTAGATGCAAAAGAAAAAGGGGAACAGTCGATTATCAATTCAGGTATACCCTACACCATAGTCCGTCCAGGACGCTTGATAGATGGTCCTTATACATCTTATGACCTAAATACTTTAACGCGAGCCACAACTGATGGGAAGTTGGATATAGTTGTTGGTACGGGTGATACTTTAACTGGTCAAACGAGTCGAATTGATGTGGCAAATGTTTGTGTAAAGTCTTTATACAATCCTAACTGTGAAAATAAAGCCTTTGAAGTAGTCAATCAAGGTAAACGTCCATCAGCGATTGACTGGGATGCTTTACTTGCTCAAATTTAGTGATTCAATTTAATCATTCACGAATGGGTCGTAATCAAAAATTACTTATTGTTGCATACCATTAGTGAATTATTTGATATTTTTGATATTATCTTTTGCGTACTGCGTCAAAGCTCTCTTATTGTTTTGACGAACGTAAGATATATGATTTATCCCTGGAAATTTGTTAGAAAAATTAGAGAAAATCTGAAAAACCTTCTTGATGTAGTTTGGTTTCGCGTTTTCTTAGCAATTGCGATCGCTTATATTTTAATGTTGAGTGTTTCCCAAATAGAGCAGTGGAATCGACAGAATTTTGTCTGTGGAGTAGAAGATTCTAAAATTGAGTGTTTTTATAAACAGCTATCAACGGTAATTACACTTGAAAATATAGAAGGGTTCAGTATCTTAGCAGCAGCTACTTTATTTCTATTAGAAAGTAGAGAACGCAGACGTAATAGTATCTATGAGGCATGGCAGGTTATTGATAATGCCGCTTCAGCTAATGTATCGACCAGCTTTGCTAGAGTCAAAGCATTACAAGATTTGAATAAGTATGGCGTATCCCTTAAAGGTTTGGATGTACCAGGTGCTTATTTAAGTGAAATTTATCTTGCTAATGCTCAGTTAAACTTTGCAGATTTAAGCCGTACTAATATGACTTATGCCAATCTCAAGGAAGCAAATCTTTGTGATGCTCAATTAGAGGGTACGAACTTAAGTCGTGCCAGTCTCAGGGAAGCTAATCTCACCTATGCCAATCTTAACTCTGCACAGTTGGAGGGAGCAAATTTACTCCGTGCTAACCTTTCTTATGCGGACCTGAGCAGTACTGATATGGGTAATGTTAATCTCAAAGATGCCAAGTTAAACTATGCAAATTTGAATGGTTCTATGTTAGAGGGAGCATTTATGGGTGATGCTAATTTGAGTTTTGCTCAACTTGAAGGTAGCGATTTGGCTGGAGCACAACTTGAAGGTGCTTGTTTACAGTATGCATCCCTACTAGATGCTAATTTAAATCAAGCGAATATCAAGAATGTTGACTTTACCGGAGCAGTTAATTTGACACCAGAACAGTTAAAATCAGCCACAAACTGGCGACTAGCGAAATATGATCAAGAATTGCAGCATAGGTTGGGTATCTTAATCTAAGTTTTGCTTCGATTTTCATACAATTTAATATTATTTAATTTTTAGAAATTTATGAAAAAAATTATTTTTATTCAAAAATTGAAAAATATTTGAATAATATTTAATAAATAATTAAATCAAATGCCCAATAAGCTGCTATGCATTTAACTTATATATTCATTTGGCATTGATTAATGGCTATAAATCTTGTCCCTATTTCGGCTCTTCCTTGCTGTTGTGCATTAAGTTGTTTATTAAAAATACGCAACTTAATGCACTGCTAAACTCTCCTGCCATATCCCAGGTAAAATATAGTTTTTCAACTCGTATAAATATGAGTACAGCAACAAAAAACAATCAAATTGTCAGGAAAAGATAACAAATGCAATTAGTCTTATACAGTAAACCAGGATGTCATTTATGTGAAGGTTTACAAGAAAAACTCGAAGAAATAACCAACATTAAATTTGACTTAGAAATTCGAGATATTACCACTCGTGAAGATTGGTTTGCAGCTTACCAATATGAAGTCCCAGTTTTGTTCATTAAGAATGAAACAGAAGACAAATTAGAAATGATTAAACGTCCATCCCCCCGTGCAAGCGTCGGACAATTAGAAAAAATTATCCAGAAGTATATTTAGGTATTTGTATATAGAGAAAAATAGTGCAGAATAGGCGCAAGATGTGCGCGTGTTGAGGTTGACACAATGAAACTGCGTGATTTGCTAACAGGGGTAAAAGGAATTATTAATTTACCACTCGATTCTAAAATGGATATAGAAGTAAAAGGTCTGACTACAAATTCTCATGGTGCACAACCAGGAGATTTATTCATCGGAATGCCAGGAACACGAGTTGATGGTGGAGATTTTTGGGAAAGTGCAATTCAAGCAGGAGCGATCGCTGCGATAGTATCACCACAGGCAGCCCAGAATCACCCTCCAACAGCCGAAGATTGCGTCTTAAATGCCAATGATATGCCCCAAGTCTGTGCCCAAGTTGCAGCTAATTTCTATGGGTATCCGGGACATAAATTAAAGTTGGTAGGAGTTACTGGAACCAATGGTAAGACCACAACTAGTCACTTAATTGAATATTTACTGCATCAGGCTCAGTTAGAAACAGCTTTGATGGGCACACTGTATACTCGATGGAAAGGTTTTTCTGAGACGGCAGTACACACCACACCCTTTGCTGTAGAATTACAAAAGCAATTAGCAGCAGCAATCGATGCCGGAAATGAATACGGAATCATGGAAGTCAGTTCCCATGCTCTAGCACAGGGAAGAGTATTAGGCTGTAAATTTGATGTGGCAGTATTTAGTAACCTTACCCAAGACCATTTAGATTACCACAAAGATATGGATGATTACTTTGCCGCAAAAGCATTGTTATTCAGTCCAGAATATTTAACAGGTACAGCCATCATTAATGCTGATGATGCTTACGGTCAAAAACTAATTGCATCCCTACAAACAGATAAAGTTTGGAGTTACAGCACTCAAAATAGCTCTGCTGATTTGTGGATGAGCGAACTAAACTATCAGCCTAATGGTATAAGCGGTAAACTACATACCCCCAGAGGTGAAATTGACTTTAATTCTCCCCTAGTCGGTCAATATAACCTAGAAAACCTACTTGCAGCAGTCGGAGCAGTACTCCAACTTGGCTTAGACTTAAACTCAGTAGCAAAAGCCATTACCAACTTCCCTGGAGTCCCAGGACGCATGGAAAGAGTACAAATTAATCCCAAGCAAGATATCAGCGTCATTGTAGACTATGCTCATACCCCCGACAGCTTAGAAAACTTACTCAAAGCATCCCGTCCATTCATCAAAGGAAACATGATTTGCGTCTTCGGTTGTGGTGGAGACAGAGACCGCACCAAACGTCCAAAAATGGGTAAAATTGCCGCCGAATTATCTGACATCGCTGTAGTCACATCAGATAATCCCCGTACCGAAGACCCTGAAAAAATTTTAGAAGACGTTCTCCAGGGAATACCAGACACAATTAACCCCAAAGTAATTTGCGATCGCGCACAAGCAATCCGCGAAGCCATAATCCAAGCGAAACCAGGAGATGGCATACTAATTGCAGGGAAAGGACACGAAGACTACCAAATTCTCGGCACAGAAAAAATCCACTTTGACGATAGAGAACACGCAGAAGAAGCACTAAAAGCAAGAATGCAAGTCCAAGCATAATTTTCCAAACATAGTTTATTTGTCAGAAGGTAGGGGATTAATTAATTCACAATTCAAAATTAATTCCCCACTCCCCCTTCACCACTCACCACTCACCACTCATCTTTCCACACCTCCAAATTTTTCAGATAATCTTTGTAAAATTCGTCACTTAAGTGTAAAAAGATAAGAGAGTATTATTTTTACCTTAATTCTCTTTGTTGCAATTGTTTGCGCTTAACTCATGAAAGTGTCTTTAACTCAAAAGAAATCTTTATATCAATTGGCTTTAGGTATAGAAAATCCTCCTTCTGTATCATCTCTAAGTGCTGCGACATTACTGTCCTTATTGAAGTCACAAATTGACTTTTTAATCGAGCAAGAAATTAGAGCAACTTTGTGGGTTAAGCTACCACCAGGAAAACTTTGGTTTTCCCAAGTGCAACGCTACCACTCTTGGTCTGGGGGTTCTCAAGTTGTTTGCTATTTAAACGCAGATAAAAATACTTGCTTAGAACCAGCTAATAGTAATAATCTGAGCAATACAACAGATATAAATATTAGTCTCGACCGCTTTAATTCTTTATCTAATTCCCCTCAATACAGTGGAAATTTCGATCGATTTAATTTTCAGTACCAGCAAGTGCGAAAATTGAAAAGAGAATATTTTGTAGCAATTTTATCGCCACAATGGTGTAGTTTAATTTTGGCTTATCGACCATTCCAGAAGAAAAAACCCCAGACCAGTAAAACTATTAAAGTAAAAAAGATTCCAAAGCTTATAGGTATAACTACTTTTGAATCTAGAGTTATTCAACCAATTTTAGAAGCAATTGAGCAATTCACCATTGAGTCCGACATCCCCCCGAAAAAAATAGAAGATGATTTACCCGTTACACCAGACCCAATTCTCATAGATAAACTATTTGCCAAACAGCTACAGCAACAAAATAAAATTAATCTACAAAAAGCCAAAAAACGTGCTTTAAAAGTACAGCAACATGCACAGAAATTAGACAACGATTTACAACTAAAAGACGAATATCTCAGTAATGTATGTCAGGAGTTATCTACACCTCTAACTCATATGAAAACAGCACTGAGTTTACTAAATTCTCCATCCCTGAAAAATCCCCAGCGACAACGCTATTTAGAAATGCTCAGTAACCAGTGCGATCGCCAAAATTCTGTGATTAGTGGAGTATTAGAATTAGTTCAAATAGAGCGCAATATCGAAGAGACACCTTTAGAGGCTGTAAAGCTGGCTGATATTGTTCCAGGTGTGGTAAGTACTTATCAACCCATTGCTCAAGAAAAAGGCATCATGCTAGCGTATACCGTCCCTATGGAATTACCAGCAGTATGGTGTGTAAGTAGTGGACTTAAGCAAATTGTCATTCACTTACTTTCTAACAGTATTAATTTTACACCTAAAGGTGGTCAAGTATGGGTACGTGGCAGACTCCACGGGGGTTTTATTCAGTTAGAATTCCGCGATACGGGTATAGGAATAGCAGATCATGAAATTCCCAAAATATTTGAACGCTTTTACAGAGTGCGTCCATCAACCACAGAAGATCCAGGTGGTGCAGGATTGGGTTTAACTATTGTGCAGAAATTATTACAGCGTAGTGGTGGTTCAATTTCAGTCAAAAGTAAATTATCTGAAGGTTCTACATTCACTATTAGTTTACCCATCGCATCTGAATAGAGGTTACGGTAGTAAACTGACTTCCAACTAACTAATTAATTATCTAGTCAAAAAATACTTAGTCAATTAAACTTTAGTCAATTAACTCCCATTTCCCGTTTTCTCACTAAATGATGTAAAATCTAACGGCATCAAACAATCTTTGAGAGTTAAATCGTAATTGAATCTATGCCTCAAACTCATGTTAATGAATTTGATGTAATCGTAGTTGGTTCTGGTATCGGTGGCTTAGTGAGTGCAACACAACTTGCTGCGAAAGGTGCCAAAGTTATTGTATTAGAAAAGTATCTCATCCCTGGCGGTAGTGCTGGCTATTTTGATAGAAAAGGCTATCGCTTTGATGTTGGTGCATCCATGATATTTGGATTTGGTCAACAAGGAACTACTAATTTACTTAGTCGTGCTCTTGCTGCTGTTGATACTAGTTTAGAAGTCATTCCCGACCCCGTACAGATTCACTATCATCTTCCAGATGATTTAAATATTAAAGTTCATAAAGATTACCAACAGTTTTTACAAGAACTAATAGAATACTTTCCCAAGGAAGAGAAAGGGATACGTAGATTTTATGGAGAATGTTGGCAGGTATTTAACTGTTTGAATCAGATGGAATTGCTTTCCCTCGAAGAACCACGATATTTATTCAAATCCTTTGTAAATCATCCTAATGCTTGTTTAGGATTACTGAAGTATTTACCTCAAAATGTCGGTGATATTGCCAGAAAGTATATCAAAGACCCCCTACTATTAAAATTTATTGATATAGAATGCTACTGTTGGTCAGTAGTTCCTGCAAACATGACACCGATGATAAATGCAGGGATGGTATTTTCTGATCGACACTATGGAGGGGTTAATTATCCCAAAGGTGGAGTAGGAAAAATTGCTCAAAAGTTGGTAGAAGGTTTACTTCGTACCGGAGGTAATATTCAATTCAAAGCCAAAGTACAGCGAATTTTAATAGAGGAGGGTCGAGCGGTAGGGGTTAAATTAGTAAATGGTACTCAATACTACGCTCAACGTATCGTTTCTAATGCTACACGTTGGGACACCTTCGATAAATTAATACCACCAGAAAAAATTGCAATTCGTGAAAAGAAGCGGCAAAATAAGTGGCAAAAAAATTACCAAAAATCTCCCAGTTTCCTCAGTTTACACATGGGTGTGAGAGCTGAAGTAATAACAGAAAGAACTGATTGCCATCATATTTTTTTGGAATCTTGGAAAGATATGGAAGCACCCTTTGGTACTCTTTTTGTTTCCATACCAACCTTACTCGATTCTAGTCTAGCACCTGAAGGAAAACATATAATTCATTCATTTACTCCCGATTGGGTAGATTCTTGGGAAGGATTAACATCCAAGGAATATACAAATAGAAAAGAAAATATTGCAGGACAAATAATTGACCGACTAGAAAAAATTTTTCCTGGTTTAAATGCAGGTTTAGATTACTTAGAAATTGGTACTCCAAAAACCCACCGTAAATTTTTGGGTAGAGAAGACGGTACCTATGGTCCTATACCCCAAAGAAAGCTACCAGGTTTATTAAAAATGCCATTTAATCGAACTAAAATACCAGGACTTTACTGTGTAGGAGATAGTACCTTTCCCGGTCAAGGTCTAAATGCAGTGGCTTTTTCTGGATTCGCTTGTGCTCATCGCATAGCTGCTGATTTGGGTTTAAAAAAAGCTAGCTTTTAAATATTTACGGTTAGCTCTGATATCTTTTTCGTTTTCCGTTTACATTGGAATTATTCAAAATATTGGTAGGATACGTAAGGATGGTAAATACTATAAAGACGTCAAAGGATTGTATCCTCATCGTTTAACACAATTTGCAGATTCAGGAAAAATTTGGATTATTACTTGTAAATCTATTTTATACTTACATGGTTTAAATATTGATTGACAAGAGATTAATCGATTATTGGATAAGTTATCTAATGGTTCTACCAAACAAATTTTAGGGAATGCTTGCGGACAAGAACGCTACAAAAGACATATTGAAAGTCATTGTGAGAAGATTTATACATATTTTGAAAAGTTAAAATTGAAGAAAGGTAATTTTGAAGATCCACAGGATCTAATTTATATTCGCAATAAAGTTGTTAGAGATATTTTTAAAATTATGCGTGGTGAAAGTTATGTAAATCCATAATTATAAAAGTTACGTTTCGTTATTTTTCACTCAATTTACGGTTTCAGGGCAAATATATCTTAATAAATACTAATTATCCTATTATTGATATAATTCTATTTTTAAAATTAATTATCTGTGACTGAGCAGTTTTTAAAAATTATCAATTGTATGTAATTCAAATTAAATATATTGCTTAATATTAAAAGTATTAAATAAAAAAGAGGGAAGATAAATTATCTTCCCTCTGATTATTTTGCTTGCTAGTATCCCCGGATTTACTACTGTCATTATTTTTAAGTTTCCGCATGAGCATCTGCTGTCGTTTTTTAAGCTGTCTTTGTCTAGCAGAACCTCCTTTACCTTTACGGTTTCTTCCTTGCTTACGCGGGGACTCCCACCTTTTCAGACGCATAGCAACCTCACTGCTTCAATTATGTATTTCAATTATACTACATAATATGGAATAATATCAAATCCAGGACTTACGCAAGGTCGATTTGTCATTGCGACCGAAACGTAGTGTAGGGAAGCAATCTCAGAGTTTTTGCGATTACTTCGCAAACGGAAAGTCCTAACGGACATGCTACGCAAACGGTCTCGGACGGAGTTACGTAGGTTTTGCGTAAGTCCTGAAATCTGTCAATTGAGCCTTAGAAAAATTAATCAACTTAATCTTAATTAAGTTGATGGCTGCAAATTAAATTTAAAAAGTAAATCTAAAATAAACTCAACTAAATTAAATTTCAATTAGAGTTCTTAATTAAACAAAAATATATAAGTATATGGGCAAGGTCGGACTCGAACCGACACGTATTGCTACGCCACATTTTGAGTGTGGTGCGTCTACCAATTTCGCCACTCGCCCTTTGATTCAACTTGACTATTATAACCTATTCCTGAATTTTGTAAAAGTTTTTGATATTCTTTGCTGCTTGACCAGCGATCTATTTCTCTTGCACGCAGTACTGGTACTGGATGAGTGAGTTGAGAGGTACGAGAAGCTTTGACTAGTTCGCCCAATTCAGTTTTACTGATATCTTCATAAGCACGTGCCTGGTCAATAAAGGCATCTAGGTTCAGTTGAGATGATAAATTTGGGGAACCACCAGCTAATTTCATTAATACTGACATTACAACTTTAGGATTTTGGGTAGCCAAAAGAGCTGCGCGATCGCAGGTAAATTCTGCACAACGTATCCATTCTAAGAGCTGTGACTGAATTCCTTGGGCAATAAAGACACCAATGACAGGTACGCTAGCAGTTGCAAGAATTAATAAGTTGACTGGAGTCAAGTAGAGACTATGGTCGCATTTGAGATGACCTAATTCATGAGCTATAACTGCTTGAATTTCTTCAAGGGTAAGCATATCCACTAAAGAACTATGCAGCATCACGAAGGGCTGTTTACCTCGCATCGCGAAAGTGTAAGCGTTAGGAGCCGGATGCTGTCTAACATACAGTTGAGGTGGTTCGATATCCAAAACTTTTGCAGCTTCTAACAAAAGTTTATGCAAATCTGGGAGTTGTTTGTCGCTAACTAAGACACTTGAAGCGATATTCTCGACATAAAAAACTTGCTCTGCTACAGGACCCAGGAGATTTCGCACCAACATATCTACACCTGGTATTTGCTTAAGTGCTTTAGTTGCTTCTAAATCTAAAGGATGACGGAAAGAATCTGCTCTTAGACCAATCAACTGAGTCTTTAAGGAAGGCATAGCAAAGCAAGTTTTTAAATAAAATACAATTTGAGCAACCTGGGAGTTTGTCTTTGAAGACTCTTTGGTAAAAACTGTCAGTAGACGAATGCGATCGCATCATAACAATTGTTCGCAATCAAGTCGATTAACAAACTACAGTTAGCTCGATAAAAGTTATTCTATCTAATTTGTGTAAAAGTTGCAGAGGGCTTTCCCAATTTTCCACAATTTCTCTAAGTATTTTACAAATTAACGAATTAATTACTCCACGAAAATATTACTGTTAAAACATCTTCGTGGAGTATTACTATATATTCAAATTTTACTTCTTGAGATTATTATTCCGACCAATATCAGCTATCTCCAAGCATATAAGATATTAAGTAAAATTAAGTAGAAACAGGGTGTTCATTATTATCGCTGGATTTTTCTGTAACTTGGGTTTCCGCTTTTTCCAAATTAACGCGCTCAATTTTTGCGCCTAATTGTTGTAGCTTTATATCCAATCGGTCATAGCCACGGTCAAGGTGTTGTAATCCTTCAACAGTTGTTACTTGGTCTGCTGCTAGTCCTGCAATAACAAGGGCTGCTGTTGCTCGTAAGTCTGTTCCCATCACAGGTGCCCCAGACAGTTGCGGTACACCTCTAACGAATGCAGTATTTCCCTTGACTCGAATATCTGCTCCTAAACGGTTGAGTTCGGAAGCATGACGCAAACGATTTTCAAATACTGTTTCATTGATAACGCTATCGCCTTCCGCTACTGATAATAAGGACATAAATGGCGCTTGCATATCCGTGGGAAAACCAGGATGAGGTAATGTATCAATGTCGGTAGCAGTAATTTTTTCTACAGCTTTTACCCGTAGACAATCCTGAGCTTCTTTAATGATTTCAACCCCCATCTCTTCCAATTTAGCTATAACTGGAATGAGATGTTCTGGTGCTACTGGGGATAATATAATTTCGGACCGAGTTATGGCACCAGCAACTAAGAATGTTCCGGCTTCAATACGATCTGGAATAATTGTGTAGTCCGTTGAGTGTAATTCAGGTACACCTTCAATGGTAATTGTACTGGTTCCAGCACCTTGAATTTTTGCACCCATAGAAATACAGAAATTAGCTAAGTCAACAACTTCTGGTTCTCTAGCTGCATTTTCAAGGATAGTTTCACCATCTGCGAGGGTTGCTGCCATCATTAAAGTTTCGGTCGCTCCCACGCTAGGAGAATCCAAATAAATTTTGGCTCCTTTTAAACGACGATTGTTACCTGGTATGTAAGCATTACATATGCCATGTTCAATTTCAACATTGGCTCCCATTGCTTGCAGTCCCCGGACATGGAGATCCACTGGTCTAGCTCCAATTGCACAACCACCTGGTAAAGGCATTTGTGCTTCTCCTAGTCTTGCGACTATAGAACCAATTGCGAAAAAGCTTGCTCTCAATTGAGTAACCAATTCGTAAGGAGCTTTTGGCATGGAGAAATCTTTGGCATTAACATCCAAAGTATCGCCATCTTGCTTAATATCTACTCCTAATGCTGAGAGAACTTGAGCCATACGCTTCACATCTGCTAGTAAAGGCACATTGCGAATTCGACAGTCTCCCGAACATAGAAGTGCTCCAGCCATAATAACTAGTGCTGAGTTTTTTGCACCACTAACTCTGACATGACCTTGTAAAGAATTACCCCCCCAAATTCGTAAGACTGAGGAGTCTACTGTTTCTGAGGGCTTTGCACTCGGCAAGCCACTGGAGTAATTAATAAGCCTACCTCCCATCCTAAAAGGTTAATTTTACTTACTTCAAGTTGGTTTTGATTCTACAGTAAAGATTTGATTTGTCTACATTTTTTCATTACATAAAAAAGAGTAATTCTGTAAAAGGGGTAAATTTATATTGTTGGATAAAGGGTTTATGAAACTAATGATTAGGCAGAAAGCCTACTGTGAATAGATTACGGGCAATATAGTCATGTTCTTGAAAAGAAAGTGTAATAGTATACTAAATTAATCATGTTTAAGAAAAAAGTGATCAAAGACTTGCAAAAGTACTAATTAACTCTGGTTATGATTTTATGTTCGTGAAGGTACTTTATTTTTATTACTTGACAAGTAGAGAAAATATGAGCAATAATTAAAAGCTGTGAAAAAACTGTTAGATATTAATTTAGTTAATTAAATTAGATTAGAAGATTAGATTAGAAAAAATTAGAAATTTATTAAAAAAATAGTTTAATATAAATTTCTAAAACTTATTTAAAAATTTCTTAAACTAGTTTAAAAATTAGAAAAAATTGATATGACAGTTATTGAAATAGAAAAGACGCGGAACTGGCGGAATTGGTAGACGCGCTAGATTCAGATTCTAGTGTCCGTTTAGGACTTCCGGGTTCAAGTCCCGGGTTCCGCATTTAGAGCAGGTTCAGTTAGTAAGTTTAGTCGGTGAATATAGCAATTAGGAGAAATAGGCAATTTAAACTACCACGATACCGCAAATATATTTTAGGAGTACAATTTTAGGAGTACAAAGTTTGCGCCCTAATCATTGGTAAAATTATTTTCTGCAAACCACCTTAGTATTTTTGTTTAGATTAAGTGATTCCTTAGAGCTGAGCAATAATTTATATTGTGTTAACAAGTTTACAAAATCCTTTGGTCAAGCAAATTCGGAAGTTACACTCTGCTAAAGAGCGTAATAAGCAGAATTTATTTATTCTGGAGGGAACCCATCTGTTAGAGGAAGCTTGTGCTGTCGATTACCCTCTGATAAATGTATGCTGTACCGAACAGTGGCAGATAATGCATAGGGAACTGTGGAATACTATCACAAGACTCAGCGATCGCGTAGAGATTGTTTCTGCTGAAGTTCTTAAATCTATGGCAACTACTGTACAGCCTGATGGGGTAATAGCGACCGCTGCTAAAGGTTTACAGTCTCAAGAAGTTCCCTTCAGTGGTTTGGTGTTAGGATTAGAGACCATACAAGACCCAGGAAATTTAGGAACGATGATTCGTACAGCAGCAGCAGCAGGTGCTTCTGGGTTATGGGTAAGTAAAAACAGTGTCGATTTAGATAATCCTAAAGTTTTGCGTGCAAGTGCAGGACAATGGTTCAGATTACCAATAGGTGTCAGCGAAGATTTAAAAGTTACAGTAGAAAAAGCTCGCAATGCGCAGATGCAGATAATTGCAACTATACCAAATGCAGCTTTAACCTATTGGGAAATAGATTGGAAGCGACCAAGTTTGATTTTGATGGGAAATGAAGGTGCTGGTTTGTCGAAAGAGTTAACCCAAATGGTTGATGTACAGGCAAAAATTCCTTTAGCTGAGGGTGTGGAGTCTTTGAATGTAGCTGTGTCTGCTGCTTTAATGTTATATGAAGCGCAGCGTCAATTAAATTCGTAGTTAGTAATTAGTAGTTAATAATTAGATTAGTAGTTATTCACTCTCCCCCCAAAAAAGTAATTAGGAAGTAACAGGAATAGGAGGATTTTTTATACCTCGACGAGCTTGAGTAAGAACTTGAGCAATATAATTCCAAGGGTCAACTTTTCTCAAACGGCAAGTTTCAATAACACTCAAAACAGAACAATAAGCCAAACTACCTTCACTGGTGCCTGTTCCATAGCTAATACGTCGTGCAATTACAGCATGGCGTAAAGCCCGTTCTGCCTCATTATTAGCGGGACTTAGACAAAAACAAGGAGGAAAAAGCCTCAAAGGTCGTCAGGGCAAAGAATATACGTCAAAGCCTAAAAAATCGCTCAAACTCAGATATATCAAGAAAATAACCAATTCGATGTAAAATCATTGACATATAAAGCTTTGAGTCTTTTTTGACCCAAAAAAATGTCTAAGTCCCGCTAGACGATGGTGCGGTAAGCACCCGCTGTAGGCGATCGCGTTACGGAATTACACTGTAGAGGACTTAGAGACTTGTATAAATTGGTTGTTTTTGCGCAAGTCAAGAGATTACTGCGTGATTAAGATAAATCATAAGTCTTTTTATCTACTACTCATGATTAATCTTCTAGACTGTCAGTTTGCAATCAATTTTAAGGAAATTCCAGAAAGTGAAGAATGGCTTGTAACTATACGCGATAGTCAAGATAAAACTGTTGCAACTAGTTTACATTCTGGGAAAAAACAAGGGGAAAAATGGGCAAGAAATGTTGTTAATAGTTTGACAAAATATATAAATTCTCGCATATAGCTGAGAACATAAATTTAAATAGAATTGTGTAATACCATTTAACTATCCCTCTTCTGTCACTTTCCGGTTTCTCCTATTAATAAAAAGTTTTCAAGAGATGTAATATCAATAGTTTGAGATGTTTTGAGTCAAAATTCTGTCAATTTTCCATTTTGCTGAAATCATATTAACAAATAATTGGGCAACTGCTTAACACGCAACAGTTAAATAGATTAGAAATTATAAGACTTTTCGGAGTATGACAGAAGAGGGCTATAGCGCTTTTCGGTTGACTGCAATACAAAGTAAATTTGTGAATTACCACTGGGAGGGATTTTCATTCCACAAGATTGTATTTAACTCAAATAAAAACTGCTATATTTGTTCGTTGAAAACGTTCCCGTAGGGTATTACTAATTTTGAATTGGAGGGTAGCGACTGACAATTGTGGTCATTCCTGCAATAATCAGAGCGCAAACCTTGCACCCCTACAATAATTGCATAACAAATCTATACATTCACGACTGACACATCAACTAATCAACATAAGCAATAGTTACTCCACTACCACCATCAGCACGTTCTGCTGCTTCAAAGTTTTTCACCCTGGGATGCTGTTTTAAAAAAGCATGGACTCCTTGACGTAGTTTACCTGTACCGTGTCCGTGAATAATCCAAATTTGTCCTGCTGCTTCGGAAATTGCTTTATCTAAAATTATCTCTGAATCAGCGACTCGTTTCCCACGGATATCAAAGGTGTTACGAGAGGTACGAATTGCTGGAGCTTCCTGTTGGGGTGTTGGAGATGGTGGAGGTGCTGCTTTCGCTTTGGGTGCTGGTTCTGGCTTTTTACCATCCAAGGACTCAATATCTTCTAACTTCACCGTCATTTTCATTATTCCAAATCTGGCGGTCAGTTCCCCATCTTCGTTAGGTTCGCTAATTACTTCTGCAGTTTGTCCTAGTTTGCTAATACGGATGCGATCGCCTAATTTTGGCATATACCCTAGTTTCGGTTTCGGTTCTGCTTTGGGGGTATATTTCTCAGCAATTTTATTGACGATGTTGGTAGCTTTTTGAGCTTGTTGGGCAGTGGATTCGCCTTTTTGTAAGCGTCGAATTACTTTGGCAATTTCACCTTTGGCTTCTGCTATGGCTTTCTGGACAGCGATTTCTTGGGAAGCACGTAATGCTTTTTCTCGCTCCTGCAGTTCTGCGGATTTTTGATAAAGTTCTCGGTGTAAGCGCTCAGTTTGCTGTAACAAATCTTCGGCTTGTGCAGCTTTGGTTTCTTGAGTGCGACGTTGTGCCTCTAAACCAGCAATTACCTGATTCACATCATCGCTACCACCTCCCATCTCATTTTTTGCTGCTGCAATCACATCGGTTCTTAATCCCAAACGTTGAGCGATCGCAAGTGCGTTGGAGCGTCCGGGTATTCCCCATAAAAGCCTGTAGGTGGGGGATAATGTGGCTTCGTCAAATTCTACGGAAGCATTTTCAAACCGCTCATCCTGATATTTTAATGCTTTTAGTTCCCCAAAGTGTGTACTAGCCATTGTTAACTGGGCAGCTTTCGCTAAATGACGTAATAAGGCGATCGCTAAAGCACTACCTTCGGCTGGGTCTGTTCCTGCACCGACTTCATCTAGGAGAATTAATGATTGGGAGTTATTTGCAGTAAGGTTGTTATGTTTTTCTGTATTTTCTGACTTTTCTGTTTCAATATCTTCTGATTGTATATCTTCGGTTTCAATAACTTCTGATTCTATAGCTTCGAGAATCCGACTAATGCGGCGAATATGACCAGAAAAGGTAGATAAACTTTGCTGTAAGGACTGTTCGTCACCAATATCTGCTAAAATTTGACTGAACCAAGGCATTTCTACTGGTTCCCGGGCTGGTATAAATAGTCCAACTTTTGCCATTAAAGCCGCTAAACCCAAGGTTTTTAAAGTAACTGTTTTTCCACCGGTGTTGGGTCCTGTAATAGTTACAACTTTGATATGAGGCTTAACCAGTAAATCTACAGGTATAACTGGTTGTCCCTCTTCATGTTTTTGCTGCCATACTAATAGAGGATGACGTAATTTTCTCAGAGTAATTGTTTCTTTTTCTTCACGCTTGACGAAACGCGGGGGATTAGCTTCTAACCATTCACTATATCTAGCTCTAGCTGCTGCTAAATCCAAGATTGTCACGATTTCGACTAATCTATCTAAATCTGGTTTAACTTCGGCTACCTTTGCTGTGAGAGCACGACGAATAGCTTCACATTCCACCTGTTCTCTCTTGAGCAATTCTCTTAATTTGTTCCCCATAGAAACAATCGAATTTGGCTCGATATAAAGAGTAGAACCGCTAGTAGATGTATCGTGAACTATACCAGGAATTCCATCCTTTTGGGGCGCCTTCACCGGAATTACATAGCGATCGCCTCGTTGAGTAATTATCTGCTCTTGGACTGCACCTGATTTAACTTGTAGTATATTATGTAGTTTTTGAGTTATTTGACGACGTTGTCCCCGCAAGGATTCCCGGATATCGGTGAGTTTCTGACTTGCACGGTCAGCAACTTCACCTCTATCATCAATACAGCGATGAATTTCTTTTTCTAATTCTGGATAAGTTCTTAAATCCGCTACCAACTGATTGAGAATTTCTAAATCGGGATGATTATCAACGACCCTACGTAAATTTCTTGCACCTGCAAGAGTCGTTGCGATCGCTAAAAGTTCCTCTCCTGCTAAAACTCCTCTGAGTTCTGCTCTTTCTAGGAAACTACCAATACTTTTAATTCCATCAAAAGATAGTCCGCCATTTTGACGACTATCTAATTCATATATTTCTTTTGTTTGAGATAATAAATTTTCGCTAACTATTAAAGAGTCAGGGATTTCTAGGTTACGTGCAGCAATAGCACCCAGCTTAGTGGAAGCAAAGGTAGAAAGGTGCTGACAAAGGCGAAACCACTCAAGAAGTTCTAAAGTCTCAGACTGTATCAAGGCTGCAATAGTTTATATAAAAATATGTAGTATATGTTAATGATACAATACTACACCCGATTAGACCTGCTCTCAAAGGTGGAATTTTACTTATTACATCGGGAATAGATATAGTGGGGTGTAATGAGGTTATCTGCATTCAACCGGAATTATGGAATATTTACTTTTTCCGTTATTCGGTATTATGGAAATGATTGGGAATAATTGGGATTTATCTTACCAGAGGATTATCAAGAGCATATATAACAACTTCTTGTCCAATACCTTCATAGACAAACCTATGTTTAAACTGTAAACCGACTTTTCCCATAACTCGAACAGAAGCCTTATTTGCAGCGATCGCAACTGCTAAAACCTTCTGTATTCCTGATTCCCAGCCTTTATCAATTAAAGCTTGGGAAACTTCGGTTGCATAACCTCGACCCCAGAAGACTTTTTTCAAACGATAACCTAGTTCAATATCATCTTCATTTGCCAAATTGGGATCGAAGTAAGATGCATCAACTACAGGACGAAATAAGAACCAACCGATGAAACTGTGGGATGACTTTTCAATTGCTGCCCAGATGCCATAACCATTATATCTCTGATAGGACTCAATAATTTCAGCGATTTTTACTTGAGTTTGGGCATAATCAAATGAACAACCAGCATCAGGAGTGTACTTAACGACATCGTTATCGCTATTTAACTCCAATAAATCATCCACATCAGCTTCGATAAACTGCCGTAGAATAATTCTTTCGGTCTCCAAAATAATATTCATCAGCAAATTAGTCTTATAGAATTCAAAATCAAAGCCTCAGGGGGTGAATCTCAAATTACCCCCTAATATTATCCCTCAAGTCACGCTCAAAAATTGATTGCGCCATTGCCTTGCTGGCATAAAATCAATTTGAGCATTAGCAGCTGCATCTTTATCCTCAGCAGTGGTTCCTACCATCCAAGATTGGTCTAAATCGATATCATAATCAAGAGATGCAACAAATATCATTCCTGCACCGGGTTTGCGAAATGAGTGTTTTTGAGGAATATAAGTCTCATGATTATTCAAATCCTTGGAAATTTTTACTGCACTATTGCGAGTTACTCGCCAACAACTGCGTCCTTTCATATTAGGACAAAAATAAATCGCTTTTAACTGTGGGAGTAATGAGAGAGTATATTTCATCTCCTCAATCACAATATCAACATTACTTTGGGGTTGGTGAATGGGAACATCAATTATTTCTGAGTTATTTGATAAGTATTCTTCTAATTGTGCTTCTTCATCTTGCTCTGAATCTTCCTCTAAATCTTGCTCTAAATATAATTCTCCGTCTTCCCCTCTATTGCTAATTCCCACAATCAACTGTTCTGGTTCTCGACTCAAATAATAATTTAATGCTGTTTCTACACCAGGTAGAAGCTTTACATACTCAGAAGTGAAATACTCAGAACTACTAGAAATTGGTTGTGTCAGCGTACCTTCAATATCTAAAAAAATTGCCCGTTTCATTTATAACCTCACTCTTAGACCAAAAAATTGCTTCAAGCTGAAACTTTTTCATTCAGGATGGGGAAGGGAAAATCAATCGTCAGTATTACACTGTCTTACTCTTTGTTTTAGCTTTTTGTCTTTACTGTTGAAGACAAAATAATAGTCCTAGACTAAAAATGCTAAAATTTTTTCTCCGCGAGGATAGATACAGTATAAAAATGAAATATTCAAGATTTTTTGTCTAGATGTACCTATTTAAGTTGATAATCTTATTTATCAACTTGTTAAAGTGATCGATTTTAGAGATTAAATTCAGACAATAGATTCTGTATATCTGGAATTATGGCAAAAGCAACCTGGAATGGAACCGTAATCGCTCAAAGCGATCAGACTATATTAGTTGAAGGTAATCATTAACTTTCCCCAAACTCAGTCAAGAAAGAATATCCCCGTGAAACTGATACCCATACTAACTGTCCTTGGAAAGGTATTGCCAATTACTATGATATTGAAGTAGATGAACAAGTCAGTAAAGGAGCTGCTTGGTATTACCCCGATGCAAAAGAAAAGGCAAAACATTTTGAAAACTATTTAGCATTTTGGCGAGGTATCAAAGTGGAAGCTTAAAAGGAATACATGCGTATATATATTTAGAGTAAACCTGGAATAAATTTAGATTTATTCTAGGTTTTTTTGACTAAATAGAGTATTCTAGACAAACCTCTAAACAAATATTCTTAACAAATGTAGTCACCCTGCGGGGAATTATCACGATTTCCTCAAAAAAATTAAACTTCTTTACAACACTAGTCAAGTGAAGTCCAGACAACAAATATTATTTTGCCATACTTGATACTTTAATGTGACTATGTTGATACAAATATACTAAATTTACAGTCCTTATAAACAGGGTCTAACAAAACTGGTGAATTTAGGGAAAGCTCACAGACCTTCGTTTACTCAAACCTTTGAATTCAAACAGCAAAAAAAATAGGAATTTTATTTCCTATCAGTTGTCATAATTTTCAAACCATCTATTAATGTATTAATTCAACTGACAAACTTAAGTATTATAACTGATTTTGATTTTTTGACTTTCCTTATTAGTTATCTGTAGAGGAGGATGAAGCAACTATTAAACATTCTTCGTCAACAACGCTGAGCATATCCTTAAAAGCTGGTGTATAACTACCATCTTCATTCACAATTCTACGAAGGGTATAGTTACCAATACGAGGAATAATACCAAACCAGATATTTGTACGTGCCCAAGTATCACCGTTTTCAGAGTCTTTTTCTTGACACATTGTTGGATTAATTATCCATTTCGGAATTCTGATCCCAAATGCAAAAGGTATAATTTGCGATCGCCTTAGTTTTCCTTCTTCAGCTTCATCTTCAAATTGAATTGTATAGGTAAAGCGAGCTAACCAAGAACCGATAAGTAGTATACGTCCCCCAATAGAAGTATGAAAAGTCCATTGTGCTTCTCCGAAAACTGGTAAAGACAAAGCTTTATTTTCTGCATCCCATTCCAAGTTATACATAGTGATGCAATCATCAGGAAGGGGATTACCATCCATGAAGAATACCCCTTTGAGGATATCCGGTAGATTTGTCTCCTTGACTGGTTTCATCCAAGTCGCAATATTCTGGAATTGTTTCTTCTCAATTTTTAAAGTCATTTTAGTTGTTGCTTGATAGTTGTTGGTTAATGGTTGATGGTTGTTAGTTGATGATTAATAGTTTATGCGCTGTACATGTAATAATTAATACTCATACATTATCCATCCACCATTAACCCTCATCCGTCAATCATCGTTTTGCAAATCCCTGTAAGACCAAATCATTCGGGGTTACAGCAGTCACTCTTTCAAGTTCCCATTCCACTTGTGTGGTTGATTCCCACTTATATTGTTTGAATAAATATAAACAGAAAATATTAATCAAACCAATAGATAAACTTCTTCCAGGACAAGCCCTTTCATGTTCCTGCCCGTTCCACGATAAAATATCTGAAAAATCCCGCTCTATATTAAATTCTTCAGGATTTTCATATCTTTGAGAATCTCTATTTGCTGTCAAAATAGAACCAAGTAAACGAGTACCTTTTTGGAAAGGACACTTTACTTCTCCGACTTCGATTTCTCCTTCTTCTTTTGCTAGTTGACTAACAAATCGAACTGCAGGATACAGACGAGCGGTTTCTAAAATAGTTTTGTTGATTAACTTTGATTCTTCTAATGCATTTGAGTTTAAGCTTGTTTGTTCTCCCCAAATATCATTAACCTCTGATGTGACTCGATTTCTCAACTCTTCATCCAGACACAGAACACCAATTACAGAACCTAAAAGCGCACTAGAACCTGCGGTTCCAGCTATGTGAATCATATCAAAAAGGATATTGGCTATTTGATGTTCATTCAAATCGTATCTACTACCAATTGCAAAGTAAGATGACCATTTTGAAGAGCTTTGGTATTGTTCAATTAAATATTTACGATGTTTGATAACTGGAGATGTAATTATCCAAAGTAAGTACTTGCTGATAAAATTTGGTAAGGATGCTAAAGATAGACGTTGAATGAAGTTATTGGATGCGGTAATTTCTTTATCTGATAGTGAAATTTGAAAAACCAATTCATGCAAAATTTTCAATATCATTCTTGGTAAGTCTTTACCAATATGTAATTCGCCTTTTTTTGCAGCTTCAGATAAACATTCATCAACTAGACTGCTAATTTTTTTGATATCTTCGGATGGTTCTGGTAAAGCTTGTAAAAATATCGCACGAGCACCGCTATGTTCGGTTCCATTCATACCTAAACTCAAAGGATTATTGAGTAGGTAACTAGGAGCTAATATTCTGATAATACCTAAATCATTCCCTCGTAGTTGAGGTTCGACTTGCATTATTTCTTTAACATCTTCGTGGGAGGTATTAACAATTGCTTGGTCTACTGCAAAAAACTTATTTCCGATATTTTCTTTTGCTGTTTCCAGAAAACTTTTTAATTTTCTGAGCATAATAAAAGCATCTAGATAATAAACTCGCAAACGCAGTAGTTTACCAATTGCACTGTCATAACCTACTTTTGCTAAAGTACTTGTGAGTTGGATTTGACGTTTTTGCGCTTTAATTACTTGTTCTTTAATTGCCATTTTTTTCCCTGATTGTTGGTAATTTAGTCGATAATTGCAAAAAAGTGAAAATATCTAATGTATTATCGGATTAGAATATATCCAGTTGAGAAATCATCATCTTAAAAGTAACTGTAAATTACTCTAGGTAAACTATAAATAATTGCTTATAGTAAATATTTATATTCTTTGTTGATATTTTTACATAACTACAATACGCGATCGCCTCACGAGTAAATGATTGAATAGATGATTTAATATGTAGAAGTAGTTGCCAATAACTTTGAATTTGAGGAAAAATTCTTAATATCGCGACCTTCTAGCTGTTTAGGATATTTTTTCTGCTTCTTGTAACCTGTTTTTTCCTTTTAGTAAACTATGGTATTCTAATTCATCATTTATCGACCGTAAAAACTACAATAGTTATTTATGTATTTTCCCAGCAATACAAACAACGCTACAAGAGCTATTTTTAAAATTTTTAAATATTGATGCTTTGAGGAATTCTTGAAGGTAGAAGATATTCATAGGTAAGACGAGTTTGATTACGTTGATTAATAGTGTCTTCTATATCCCGTAAACTATTTTGAAATGTCTGCAAAGCTTCTTCTACTAAATTGTCCTTAAAGTATTCTTCTTCATAATTACCTAATCTAGTATAATAAATTGAACCTAGTAAAGTAACTAAATTTAATTGTCCTTGTGCTTGTTCTAAAGGTGGAAGTAAATTGAGATAGTCTTGTTCTGTAACTCCATCTTTCAGAAGTGAGGCTGGTTGATAGCCTGCTAAAGGTATTGCAGGGGCATAACTCATCATATCTTTTTGAGGAAAATTTACAGCTGCATGTTGAGCACTAGCAGTAAAAATAATTAACGTTACAGCATCAATCAAGTAATCTAAAGTTTGGATTCCCCCATCTTTTTGACCAAAATCTGGGACTCTTCCACCATTATAAGCCCCAACTTCTATAGCCCATGCTTGGAGATATTTATCATTTTGAATATCGTTATTGTTTTTATAGTAAATTCCTAAATAATCTGAAACCCACTGATGAATAGCATTCCAAATCAGTAGAGCATCATCCCGATATGGATATACTGGCAGTTTTTTGCTATCATCCACACCACGTTTTTTAAATTGTTTTGGTAACATTGCATCATTGAAACCATAACTTTGTAATCCTGCTCCTGCTAAAACCCGCGAATTATCGATTGTGGATGCTAATAACTCATCAACACCACCACCAGGAGCTATCAGAACCCTTTGAGCTGAATCATTGATTGCAAGAGTACCTGCAAAATGAGGAATTAGCAAAATATGTAGGGGATGGTGTTTTGGTAATTGACGATGGGTTGCGATCGCAAAAGGTCCGACGAATAGATGAGTGCGTCCTAAGTGAGTTACTGCTTCGTGGTGATTAGCATCTGCTATTTGGACTATAGTTTTTGCAAACAACCAAGCATATTTGTCTGATTTAGGGGTTAAAATTGGTGTACTTTCTGGGTCTTGACCACACTGAATTGCAACGGGACGCATTAAACCAGAGTCATTTTCATTTTCTTTTTTAGGAACTGCAAATAATGCTAAAGGAGCACAAATATACTTCTGTTGGTTAGGAAATGTACCATTAATTGCACCTTCTAAAATGCCATAATCAGCTAAATAAAGTCTTCCTTCTTCTCCTGCTGCTGCTAAGGAGTCTCCGCTTCCCATTACTTCTTGATACTGTGCCTCTGTAACTGGAAATCTGTCTCCCAAATTCTTGACTACTTGAATAACTACGGGATTATAACCAGCGACTCGTGTATAAGCAAAAACTTCATCTTCAGTGAATGTATTTGCAATATCTGGAAGTTCCATAATAGGAAACAGCTTATTGTAGTCCTGTATTTTCCCAACATGTCCACTAGGTTGTCCTTGAGAAATTAACTCCTCAATTCGGTTGAAAGAATCTCGGAAAATTGAGAGTCCACTTTCTTTGAGAGCGGAAAAGAACAATTCGTCTATTTCTTGGTAATCTTTTGATATTCCTTGCAACAATATTTTGGGAATAATTTGCATTACCCTTGCAAAAACACTTAATTGGAATGGTAATGCTCCCTTTAATATGACTTCTAGAATAAATAATCTGATGTCATCATCAACCTTCTGGGAACCCTGATTTCCTCGGTTTGCAATTAAAGCATTAACGAAAATTACTTTTAACTCTTTTGCTACCAAACGCAACCAATCAGTAGAAAAATTTTCTTCATTTGGAAGCTCATCCACCATTGCTATGGGTGGAATGCGAGTATAGTTATATTTGTATTTACCTCTAGAGTTTTCTAGCTCATTGATAGGTAAAAAATTTTCTTCGTTCTTTGATGATACGGAATTCATGGTTAATTTTGTTGTTTACTTGAGATTTTATATTGAGATTTTATATTTAGATTCTTAATAAGCATTCAGCCTTCCATAGATAAAAAACGCATATTTTAACTTTTCTTAATTAAAGCTGAGATATGACTTGCCAAAATTGTTAACTTCACCTTTATAGACATGAGTTCTAAATAATTTCCCTTGTCCTACTTAGTTGTGGCATATATAGCTTAAGAAAGGGCTTCGTTATGTACTGTTACATGGGCAAAGAGTAACAAAAAACCTCTTAATATATAACTGTCAATATAATGATTCCCAAATTATAAAATAGAGTAAACAGAGAACTCAATGGACTGATTAATTTATTAGTATTATGTTGATTGCAATCTTATCCAAGAGTTTATAATATGAAATTCAATGTTTCTTGTTATAAAAAGCACATTGTAAAATATTGAATTAAAGATTTAACAATATTTTTATTCTTCTTGGAATATGAATCTTACATCTTTTCTGTTTAAGTCCCGTTAATTGGATACACATCTTATACCCTTAAAAATGTATATCACTTCCCGTAAATAACTTTAAATAAATAAATAAATAAATAAATAAATAAATAAATATCAGATTTGCTCTCTTTCTACACTCTTCTAGTTTCCAAAAACCAACTCAGACCAGCTAGAAATAATAATACAGGAGTTAACCAATCACCCCAACGCACATATAAAGTTTGAGTCTGCCGACGATAAACTGTATCTGCATGGATTTGATAAATATCTATTCCCGATAACCATAATGTTTTACCATGAGGGTCTACAATGCTGGAATACCCTGTATTTGTTGCTCTAACTGCCCATCTATCGGTTTCAATTGCTCTCATGATATCTTGAGCATGATGTTGAGCTGGCATTGATTCTGAATAGTGAGAGTTATTTGCTGAACTGAGAATGAATTCTCCCCCTGCTGCTGCTTGATATCGAAACAGTTCTGGGAATGCGGAACCATAACAAATAACCGCGATCGCTTTTCCAAATGGGGTATTAAATATTTGCTCCTGACTTCCGGGAACTTGATGTTCATCTAATGGTGATAAACGTCTGACTAATCCACCAATAATATTTCGGAAGGGTACGTATTCCCCTAAAGGTACTAGCTTTGCTTTATCATAACGGCTGAAAATCTCACCATCTGCTGTAAATGTAAATAAGCTGTTGGTATAGGTAGATTTATCTTTTCGAGAACCGAAACCCCCAATCCATGCTGTTATACCTTTATCTTTAACTGCTGCAACTAAGGAACTTTTTACTATCTCGTCTTCGTAAAATGGTAATGCTCCTTCTGGTGTAAGTACTGCTTCTACACCTTGGTTTACTAAGTCTAAATATCCTTCGGTATAACCAGCGATCGCTCGTCGAAATCCTTCTGGTTTCAGTTTAATTTTATTGGGTACGTTACCCTGAATAATCCCAACTTTCAGAGCTGATGATGGTGAATCATTGAGGGGAATACCATATAGCCAAAAACCTAAGAGGTGGGATGTGGTAAATAACAAAAAAGCACTCAGTGCAAGAATCTTGTGATTTGTTTGATTTGTTTGATTTGTTTGATTTACTTGATTATTTCTGGATTGTTTATTTCTTAGCTTTATCCAAGATTCTGCTATCAAACCGTTAACTGCTACAATTGTTGCAGTGACGGTAGTAGTACCAGAAATTTGACCTAGATGTAAAATTACTAGGTTATGGGGACTCTGTGTATAAGCAAGAGTACTCCACCATAATGGTCCGCTACTCCAAATTGCTTCTAGGGTACACCACAAAGCAGTACCAATTAAAACTCGAATAAATCCATTGTCAGTTACTAATTTTTTCGTAGCTATCCAGCGAAAAATAATCGACCAGGTAATCGCTAAAGCTGTACCCCACATGGTAATGAAGGTCAAACAAAAAACCGCGATCGCCAGACTTGCAACCCAAGGAACTCCCATCCAAGTCATGGGATGAATACCGGTTATCCAGGCTAAAGTAAAGCCGTAATAACCTATTCCCCAGCAAAAAGCAATTAACCATGTACGATTATGAGTGCGGTTTTGAGTCACTAACACCCAAAAAGGTGCAAATGCTAACCACGCGAAAAAAAAGGCATTTACGGGAGCAACAGTTACTCCCATCAAAATACCACTGACTAAGGATATAAGGAGCACGAAGCTTTGAGTTTTCCAAAATCGAGAAATATCTAAACTCATCACTTCTTTACTCCTATTTGTAGTTTTTTAGTCTTCTTCGTATTCTTCGTCGTCTGTTTCTGTGTCATCAACTGTATCTGGTGGGACAATTGCAACACCTGTAATTGCATCTGCTTTATCAAGACGCTGTACCCGAACTCCAGTTGCAGCTCGTGATTGGATAGATATGGCGTTAACTGCTTGACGGATAATAATACCGCGATTTGTCACCATCATAATCTCATCTTCGTCATTGACAATATGCAGGGTTGCCATTTGGTCTTCGGCATTCTTATTCTTGAATTTAGTAGCCATTAAACCCTGTCCGGCTCGATTTTGCAATCTAAATTGTTCGACGGGTACGCGTTTTCCGTAACCTCCAGTTGTAATTACTAATACCCAAAGTCCGGTTTCATTACCTGAACTAATTTCTGTTGCTTCTTCAGTTTCAACTTCTTCTACTTGAGTATCGATTTCAACTTCTTCTACCTGAGTATCAATTTGAGCATCGATTTGGTTATTTTCCAAATTTAAGGTGGCAAGTACTGATGCTGGTAAGATGTCCATCCCTACCAGTTCGTCTCCATCCCGTCGCAGTTTCATGGACTTTACTCCCCTAGTTGCTCGACCTAAAGGACGCAATTGTTCGTGACTGCATTTGAAGTGAATTGCCATTCCTTTCCTAGAACCTACAATTACGCTGTCTTCAGCTCTTGCGCGTCTTACCCATCGTAACTGATCGCCTTCTTCTAGAGAAATTGCAATTAAACCATTGGAACGGATATTACTAAATGCTGCTAGTGCAGTTTTTTTGATATTACCTCCACGAGTTAACATGACTAAATATTCGTCACTGCTAAACTCTGTTACCGGAACTAGAGAAGTAATTTTCTCTTCCTTGGGGATAGGAAGCATTTGTACTATGGGAGTACCCCGACTAGTACGAGAACCAATGGGTATTTGATAAGCCTTCAGGCAGTATACTACTCCTCGTTCGCTAAAAAATAGAACGCTATCATGGTCGCAACAAGTTAAGAAGTGTTCTATTGTGTCGTTATCTTTAACTTTTGCCGCAGCTTTACCGCGAGTAGCTCTACTTTGAGCTTCAAAGGTATTTACCGGCATTCTTTTTATATAACCTTGTTCGGTGAGAAGAATGATTGCTTTCTCATTTGCAATCAAGTCTTGGTCGTGTAAGTCACCTTCGCTATGGGTAATAACTGTACGTCTTGGTGTTGCATGGGTTGTTTTTATTTGCTCAACTTCTTCTTTAATGATTTCTAATATTCTTTCCCTCTTAGCTAAAATATCTCGTAAATCAGCAATTAAAGTTTGTAAATCATCGTGCTCTCGACGGATTTTATCTGCTTCTAATGCTGTTAAACGACGTAACTGCATTTGCAAAATTGCATCTGCTTGTACTTCTGATAGACCATAGCTCGAAATTAATTCTCCTTTTGCACTCGGTGCATCAGGTGCACTACGAATAAGAGCAATAATTGAGTCCAACTGAGACTGAGCAATTAATAAACCCTGCAATATATGGTCCCGTTCTTCAGCTTTGCGAAGTTCGTATTGGGTCCTGCGGGTAATTGCTTCGATGCGGAAATCTATAAAGACTTCCAAAAATTTCTTGATGGTCAGCAGTTGGGGTTCCCCATCTACTAAAGCCAACATATTTGCACCGAAGTTTGTTTGTAGCGGGGTTTGTTTATAGAGATTATTTAAAACCACCCTCGGATAAGCATCGCGCTTGAGTTCGATGACTATCCGCATCCCGTCGCGATCGCTTTCGTCACGAATATCAGAAATTCCATCGATTCTCTTATCATTTACCAACTCCGCTATCTTTTCGATCATTCCAGCTTTGTTGGTTTGATAGGGAAGCTCGGTAACAATTATTGCATCTTTATCAGGTCTTCCACGCTGTTCAATGGTTTCAATTGTTGCTACACCCCGCATGGTTATTGAACCCCGTCCGGTGGTGTAAGCTTCTTTAATTGCAGATGTTCCCAAAATCTGACTTCCTGTAGGAAAATCAGGTCCTGGGATGTGCTTCATTAAGTCCAAATCTGTAATTTCGGAATTCTCTATCAGAGCAACTACACCATCAATTAATTCACCTAAATTATGGGGAGGAATGTTAGTTGCCATTCCCACTGCAATACCGGAAGAACCATTGAGTAATAACTGTGGAATCCTTGCTGGTAGAACTGTCGGTTCTTGTTGTGAACCATCAAAGTTATCAGCAAAATCAACTGTTTCTGACTCAATATCTTGGAGTAAAGCAGCACTTGTCAAAGCTTGCAAGCGACATTCTGTATATCGCATCGCAGCTGGAGGATCGTTATCCACAGAGCCAAAGTTACCATGCCCTTGGATCAATGGCGATCTCATGGAAAAATCCTGTGCCATTCGTACTAAGGCATCATACACTGCCGTATCACCGTGGGGGTGGTACTTACCTAATACTTCCCCCACTACACGGGCACACTTTCTAAAAGGACGGTCTGAGGTTAACCCCAATTCGTGCATGGCGTATAAAATGCGGCGATGCACAGGTTTAAGACCATCCCTGGCATCTGGTAATGCCCGACCTACAATTACGCTCATTGCGTATTCTAGATAAGACCGGGACATCTCCGAACGCAGATCGGTTGGGATAATCCTCTCCTGAGAGGTCGTCATAACCTAAAAAACTCCAAAAATCGCAGATTTTAACGTTTAAATTCGATGAAGCATAATTATTCCAGACAACTATCGAATAACCGCTATTATTTGCTATAATTCTAACATATTTTATACCACTTTTACGAAAAGTTTGTACGGTCAAACATCAAAAATAAAAATACAAAATTTTTCAGCTAATAGCTAGACTTATTTCAAAGATTGAAAATAGGGATAGTTCCACGTCATTTTTATTATTTTATGCTAATTACCAAATATTTTTAAAGCTACTTAGTAGTTGCATAATTCTATTAATTATTAATCATCTCTAATTACTCATTCTACTTTTGTTTTTTGGATTTTTTTATTAAATTACATAATCTAAAATCTATACATTATATTTTAATATTTCATTTATCTTTCAGGGAAATTAATATATTTTCAACAATTAATTAATATATATTATTGTAGCTATTTGTAAGAAAATAATCATTTATTTTGATAATTTAATTTAAAAACAAAGAAATATATACCGCAGCCTATTTTATATAATTTTAGTTGTAAGCTCTACTATACAAAAAATTGAAAATATTATACATAAACATGAATGTATATGATAAATATTTTAATAGTAGTATAAATAAGATACTCCCAGGAAGAATATCTCAGTATTTTTTTCTAAATTAAAAGAACAAAAAATATGTATATAATTAATATAAAAAAGATTAAAACAAGGAAATAAATAATTATTAAAACTAAAGATAATTTTCAAACAATTAAAATAAAATGGAGGAAATAAAAATATTATTTTTATCTAACATATCTTTATGAATAAAAAAATATTATATTAGCTAAAAATATATATTCCAAGAAAAAATAGCTTTCAAAAAAAGTAGGCTATAAGCTAAAATGTAGCGAGATTAAAAGATTAATTGTCAAACAGAATTTAGAGACAGTTTATTTAGATCATAATATAAATTTATTACTGATATTGCGACCGTCAAAAAAAACAACATCTATTGCTTGCTAAATAATCATTAACTTATGCTCAACGTCGTATTTTCTGAAAAATTTTTAGACCACCAGACTGGACCCTTTCATCCAGAGAAACCAGAACGTTTATCAGCAGTTAAACAAGCGATCGCAGCATCAGATATAGCTCCTAAAATTGAATGGAAACAGCCAACACCGGTAGAACAGCGACCTGTAATACCTTTTATTGAATCCGTTCATACTTCCAAATATATTCAGAAAGTCAAAGAAATTGCAGCAACAGGTGGTGGTTACATAGACACAGACACCGTTGTGTCTCCTCGTAGTTATGATGTAGCTTTACTAGCAGTAAATGCTTGGATAGATGGAGTTGACATAGTTAGGGAAACAAACCAACCAACCTTTGTACTAGCGCGTCCCCCAGGACATCACGCCGAAAGCGAGACAGGGATGGGCTTTTGCCTGTTCTGTAATGCAGCGATCGCAGCCCTATATGCTTTAGAAAAAACCGACATTAATCGGGTCGCTATTTTAGACTGGGACGTACATCACGGTAACGGAACCCAATCAATAGTTGAGAATAATTCCAATATTATTTATTGTTCCCTACATCAATATCCCTGTTATCCAGGAACCGGGAAGATGACAGAGAAAGGTTTTCATAACAACGTTTTAAACCTTCCTATCCCACCAAACAATGATATAAAAGTTTATCAACAAGGATTTGAAAAATTAGTAATTCCTTTTATCTCCGAATTTAATCCCGACTTACTTATAGTTAGTGCAGGATACGATGCAAATCAAGCAGACCCCCTAGCAAATATCAACTTACAACCCCAAGACTACGGTGTATTCACAGATTATTGTTTAGGAATTACCAGCAATATTTTATTTGGTTTAGAAGGTGGTTACGATTTAGCTGCACTTGGAGAATCTGTTGTCGCTACACTTTCAAGGTGTTTGGAGAAAGAAGAGTAAATCTCGACAGTGAACAGCGAACTTGAAAAAAAGTTGTGGGATGCAGGTCAGTCGCTACGCTCCAATTCCGACATTATTAATACCTTACAGGAACATTTTCAACGAACCGTCATTCCTGTCTTTTAAAAAAGTAGGTTGATATTCAGTATTCACTCTTTTTCTAATTCTGCTAATGCTTCATTTAAAGTAAGTGGCTTTTCTGCTTGAACTTCTTTCATTGCTGAAATTAACCCTTTGTCTTCAATAGCTGCTGTCAAACGTTGATAATCGTTAAAATCTATCACTACAGAAAGGACGTTACCTTCTGTATCGGTAACAAGTTCTTTTGCAAATGGATATTTATCGGCTTGCATAGTTTTCTCAAACTTGGTTGTATTGACATCCTAGCAGTAGAATTAAAGAAATGAATGCCGTCCTCCTAGATATAGCGTGGAAGCGCAAGTAATAAGCAATAAGTAATAAGCAATAAGTAATAAGTAATAAGCAATAAGTAATAAGTAATAAGTAATAAGTAATAAGTCAAGAAGTTACGCACAGTTTACACTCAACCCTCAGATTGTCAATCACTAGTACAAAAAAAATTAGCCCCAGCATTATTTCACAAGACTGGGACTAATAAAAAATCTAAAAGAAATGAAGATAAAAGCAAAAATTCAGGAGAATAACACATTAATCAAAAATCAATCCCGATTCATCTGAATTAACTCCGTCAAAATACTATCCAAGCTACCGTTAACTTGAATTTTCTCGATTTTTTCCGAAATTCTTTCTAGCACTTCCAATTCCTTCAAACGTAAAGCAACCGGATTATCTTCCATAACTCTCGCGGTATTTAACATACTACGAGTTGCAGCAGTTTCTTCACGACGACGTACTACATTTGCTTGTGCAGCTTTTTCTGCTTCTACAACTTTACTGAGAATACTCTTGATTTCTCCAGGAAGAATAATATCTTTTACTCCTACCGAGTCAATCTCAATTCCATATTCTACTGCTTTGGGACGGATGTATTCAGCGATACTTAAATCAATTGCTCCTTTGTCTTCCAAAAGTAAGTCAAGGGATTTTTCACCGACCGCAGCACGTAGAGCAAACTGTAGCTCTTTGTACAAGAAGCTATTAATATCTGACAAACCATTTTTTGCTCTTAATGCATCTTGGATACGAAAACCAGCAGTTAAATTTAAGCGTAAAGGTACTTTATCTTTGGACAAAATATCTTGACCAGATACTTCCATGGTTTGCAAACGTAGGTCAATAACGTCTGTTTTGAAAGAACGTTCAAAAAACCACCAAGCATGGATTCCTGAGTTCAACTGTGTTTGAAACTCTTGGTTGATGTAAAGTAATCCGACGTGTTGGGGAGGTACTTGACAAATATGTAAAGCATTGGAGTTTGGTGACTTGGATAAAAGTGTAGGTGAAACCAACTCTGATACTAAACGAGGTGGTAATTTTGCATCGTTGCTGATATCAATAATCTCTACTTCCACACCTTTCCAGAATAACTTCCGGCTAGCTGGTGGCAAAACGTAGATAATTTTATTTCGATATCTAACAATCGCAACCTGTTGAGATAATACTTCTACCATCTCGCAGTAGGTTTCAACAAAATCAGGATGTTTTTCAATTAAAACATCTTCTTGAGGAAATTGGGGATTTGGTAAAATTCGACTTATATTTTGGACAGTCACATTTTGATTGATAGACCAAAATGCATATTCTCCTGATTCTAAGGGTTGTACAAAGTTATTTTGTACATACAGTAAACCAATTTCATATTCGCGAACCTGGAATTTTTTGATTCCATTTATAGCAATCCCGCGCAGTTGTTGAACAAATTGCGGTGGTAATTGTAGATTTTCTTCTAAGTTGAAAATATAAGATTCTACGGGAATAAAACCACGCCAAAATGCTTTTAATTGGTCTGGTAAAATACTTATCCAATCTCTTCCCAAGCGTACTAATGCAGCTTGATTAAAAGAGGTTTGCACGATTAAAAGATGCTCTTCTAACTCTGCTCTATGGTTTTGCAGCAAAAGCTCCAAGTTCTCAATATCTGCTTGGGGTTTATTCAAATTAAAAGTTCTAACGCTCCAGTGACCACCCCAAAAGGTATAATCTCCAGAGGTTAAAATCTTTTCAAAGTCACTGCGGTGATATAAAAGTGCAATTTCATTGGGTTTAATGTAAAATGTTTTCCACATCGATATAAATATATTCATAGATGATTTTTATAGTTAGATATTTTGATAAAGTTATTAAATTTATCCGACTACATATAATTCAATTCACTTACTCATTACTTTAAACTTCCGCCTTATATAAGTTCATCTAAAAATAGTATTAGATATGTTTTTAAAAACCCTGCAAATGCAGGTGTTAACAATTCCATAGCGGATAAAAGCAACTTAATAACTGGATTAAGTAGAAATTGGCTACCTTAAAATACCCAGAGGTTAAACAAAAATAACTCAATAAACTACAAATATGGCGTTCTATTTCGCAATTCCAGAATTCCTTTAGAAAAATCTACAGAAAAACTGGATATGAAAAATGAAGGACATACTCGAATTAAGAAGAAAGACATTTATACAAGCTATTTCATTGCTGCTACTAATCATCAATTAACTTGCCATATGACTTACCAAATGACTCATCAAATAATAAAAAATAGCTTTACCTACACTGCAGAGATTTTGGGATTTATCCCATGAATTATTTAGCTTTTGCAGAGCTATTTCCTTGACTCAAACAAGGCGCCTTATTTTACGTTTGGCTTCGTTTTTTTTGGTTGCTGGAAATGGAATCGAACCATTAACTTTGGATTTTTAGTCCAACGAGCTTACCTTTACTCTATCCTGCGGATTTGTCTTGTAAACCTAGACGAGGTTTGGTTGAAAGTATAGGACTCTAACCTATAACATCCTGCTTATGAGGCAGACGCTCTAACAATTGAGCTAACTTCCGGGTGTTCAATGTAAGATTTGCTCGCGTTAGCGTCTCCCGAAGGGAGAACTTACGTCAGATCGATCCTAAATCGATTGCTCAAACACTGAGCTAATTGAACTGTGTGAAATAGCGTACTACAAATGCGGTATACGCTTGAAGCATTGCTCAGCGCACCAGTTAGGTATACTGAACCCAAACTATAGCTATGTAGTAGGATTACTACTTCAAATTCATTGTAGCATAAATGTAGTATGTGTAAATAAATAGAGATAAATCTATTTTATTTTTATTGCAAAGTTGAAGAGATGTAATAAGATTGTACCTACCTACTTGTCTAATAAAGCTTTACATCTATATTAGTAAAAACCCGTATTACATCCCTAATAAAAGTTAGTTAGCATTGTCTCATTAAAAACTTTTAATAAACGTAATAAACAGGTTTTCAAGGTGCAAGTATCAAAAAAAGCAGCAATAATATTGATATTAGGAGTAATTGCTTGTAGCCCGAAAGCTAATGCTACAGATGTATCTTTTAATACTCAACTAAAGTCCGAATCGATATTAAAGCTAGCTCAAGTAAATTCCCAAGATGCTGAAAAATACTTTGACAGTGGCAAAAAGCGCTTAGAGCGAGGAGACTATCAAGGAGCAATAATTGATTTCACGAAAGCTATAGAAATTTATCCTAAAGGGAGTGCAGCTTACTATAACAGAGCTATGGCTCGCAATCAATTACAAGATCATCGCGGAGCTATAACTGATTTCACTAAAGTTATACAAATTAATTCCAAAGATTCCGAAGCTTATTATAATCGAGGTGTTCTTCGCGCTAATCTAAAAGATTATCAAGGAGCAATTGCAGACTATACCAAAGTCATACAAATTAATCCTCAATATATTGAAGCCTATCTCAATAGAGGTAGTGCTCGCAATCAATTACAAGATTATCACGGAGCAATCACTGATTTTAATCAAGTCATACAAATTAATCCTAAAATAGCAATTTCATACTATAACCGAGGTATTACTCGCGCTCGTTTAAAAGATTATCAAAGAGCAATAATTGATTTCACCAAAGCAATACAGATTAATCCCAAATTATACACTGCTTATTACAACCGGGGTGTTGCTCGTCGTCAGTTAAAAGATTGGAAAGCAGCGATCGCTGATTTTAATAAAGCGATAGAAATTAATCCTAATTACGCTGATGCTTATAGCAATCGGGGTATGGTTCGTGGATTTTCAGGAGACGAAACTGGAGGTATGACAGATTTGAAAAAAGCTATTTATATGTATCAACAGCAAGGTGAAACAGCTAAAGCACAAAAATTACTTGAGTTTATAGAAATAGTTAGAAGTAAGTAGATTCATATCTTGCACCTAACCGTATAAACCACGAAAATTAAAAAAAATATGCAATAAATTTACATTATTCAACGCCGGTTGATATGGCTAAATTAATATTTAAAGCTTAATACTGAGTAATTAATTCCCATCCATATATCTTGGTGCAAGATATGAATAGATAAACTTCCTCACAAGATACTCTTCCTGATGAATAAAACATGGATAAACCCGATAACCATCTGTAACATAAAGATATGAATTACATTGAAACAAGAAATTAACGCCAAAACTACTAGTATCGGCGTTAAGTCTAAATAGTGTTAGTTTTGGGTAGGTTTAATTTAGCGTTTAACGAAAACTGCTCTAGAAGAATAGTTTTGTCTACCGCTATTGTCAGTAAATTTAGTAAAACTTTGTAAGCGCAATCTGTTTCTACCCGATAGACCAATATTTAAGAAAGTTGTAGCAAATTTCTTATTGTAGATAGTGGTAGCATAGCGATGATTCTTATCTTGAACACTTGTACCGTAAGTACTTAATCTCTTTGCACCCCACTTACAATCGGTGGGATGACATTTACCAAAGGTACTAATAACAAGTTTATTACCAGGTGCACGTCGGACAACTATTTTAGTAATACCGCGAGTATTAGTGTCAGAATTTACCCAAGTTCCGACAAAATCTCTGGGTGCAGCCATTGCTGGTGCGATCGCTCCAGCTGTGATTGTAGTAGTTAGGGTTGCTAAAGCTAATGTACGTTTTAACATAATATTTGACCTTATAAGTATTATTTTCTAGATGTGAAAGCTAGTTTTTAGAGGTGTTTAACCCCCTTCCTTAATTCAATACGTATGGGTAATTTGTTTTATGCACTTGGTTCAAAATATTTTTTAATTGCATTACCATTCACCACCCCTCACTCCTCAATTACCATTGTTACTCCAGGCTGATTATAGTTAACCTATGGAGAGAAGTGAATAAATAAGATAGCGGGAGCAATTTTTGCATGGTGTGGACACCTTTGAGAGAGCGCATTAACCAATTACCGCTTGTCCTTGCTGGTCCTATTGTGCGATGCGTAACTAAAGATGCTGTAACGGTCTGGGTGGCTTTGAAGGATAGTAAAGAGGTAACTTTAGAAATATTTGATACTAATAAAACTAAGTTAATTCAGGGTACAAGGAATACTACTAAAGTTGGCGAAAATCTACATATTGTCGCTGTAACTGCTAGTTATACATCAGATTTTTTATCTAATGGTCAGGATTATCTCTACGATTTATATTTCGGTGATGGGAAAAATTTGAGTTCTCCTGGTGTAATTACTTCATCTGGCTCTATTACGGATATTACTTATTCTGAATATGAACTACCCAGCTTTCCTGTTACTCCTAACAGTTTAGATGATTTGCGGATTGTTCACGGCTCCTGTCGCAAACCTCACGGGGAAAGTATCGATGCAATGGCTAGTTTGGATAAAATGATTGCAGAAGCTTTGAGTTTGGATAAAAGGAAGCGACCTCATCAACTGTTTTTAACTGGAGATCAGATTTATGCTGATGATGTTGCAGATGTGTTGCTGTTTATGTTGATGGATGCTGCGCAAACTCTGCTCGGATGGTCGGAACATTTACCAGATATAGTAAATGATGCTCAATTAGAACCCGGTCAGAGAAATGACATCGCTACTAATGTTGCTGGTTTGACTGGTAGTATTGGCAAGATAGGTAATATTTCTAACTTGTGTAAAAGTCATTTATTTGCTTTCGGCGAATACTGTGCGATGTATCTATTTGCCTGGAGTGATGTACTATGGATGCAGCCTGAAGATTTTCCCGACCTGAAGCTGGTACATGATGAGCAGGGATTTTTGCAAGATATTTTTGGGAAGGTAAAAAGTACTTTTGAGCAGGAATCGAAATATATTAAGGAGTTTTGGCAGACACTTAAACCAGTCAGACGTGCTTTGGCAAATCTTCCTACGTATATGATATTTGATGACCATGAAATTACCGACGACTGGTATCTGAATGTTGCATGGTGCGATCGCATTTTGACTAAACCTTTGGGTAGACGAATTTTACAAAATGGGATGCTTGCATATGCTTTATTCCAAGGATGGGGAAATACACCGGAACAGTTTGAAGGTGGTGAGTCTGGAGAACTGTTATTACAAGCGCTAGAAAGATGGACAAATTCGGTTGGTAAGGATTCCACAGCAGAAAAAGATATTTATCAATACCTTGGTTTACCAGAACTTACAGATATTCATGATTCCCAACCGAAGAAGTTACCATCATCTCAGAAGGCATTAAAATGGCATTACATTGTTAATGGTTCTGGTTATGAGGTTCTAGTTCTTGATACCCGTACCAGACGTAGTTTTCCTGGGGCTGAATTTGATTTTCCGGCTTTATTAAGTCAAGAAGCTTGTGAGGAACAAATTTTACACTTTCCTCAAGCTGCTGGTGCGAAGGTAACTATGGTCATATCTCCAGGACCTGTTATAGGTCTACCTTTTTTAGAGAGCATACAAAAAGTTGCTAAAAATATATCCGAGAAATTCGGTAAGGCTGCATGGGGATTTGATACTGAAGCTTGGGCTTTAGAAGACGCAGCTTTTGAAAGATTACTCTCGAAATTAGCATTACGAGGGTCGTCTAAGGAACCAACTCGCGCTATCATCCTATCAGGGGATGTTCACTACAGTTTTTCTGCACGTTTACAATATTGTGCTCAGCGACCGTTTGAGTCCGAAGAGGAATCGGATAATTTAGATTCAAGTTCAAATTCAAGTTCAGATTCAAATTCTGGTTCAAATTTAAATAAATCTAATACAGAACTGCTGATTGTACAATTTACTAGCAGTTCTCTTAAAAATGAGGTCAAAGGAGCAGGAGGTAGTCATTCTCTACATATTAAGGGGTTTGTTCCTTTATCCTTAATTACTGATAGACCAACATCAGAAGTTTTAGGTTGGGAAAATCAACCCCAGGAAGAATTACATATTGGTGTGTGTTATAACTTTGTTGACGATACATTACAAAATATCCCCCTAAAAACTAAAAATAATCCGGCAAAAGTAGATTTAGTAAAAAAACGCGGTACTTTCAGAGAAATAGAAATTACCAAAGCTCCACAATGGTGGTATCGAGTTGACTTTCTCAATGCCAAATTAGAAACAGAAGACCTACCAAACAGTTACTTTAGCGGTGGAAAATCAGCGATCGCACCACTTCCTAAACAAGACCGTTCTCAATTTTTAGCTGATTATTTAGCAATGGTGAGAAATTCCCGCGACTTTACTCATAGTAGGGGTCACGGAAAAGAAATTGTAGGGGTTAATAATATTGCTGAAATTACCTTTGAGACGGTTGCAGGAAAACCTGTTGCTGTACAAACCTTATGGTGGAGACTTGAAAGTAGAGAAAAAGGTAAATTACTCGAACCTTTTCCTTTAACTCGATGTGAAGTTTCTTTAGATTTGTTTGACCCAGAACATCCGATGAATGATGTTTTAAAAGAAGTAATTAGTTGATTTCTTAACAGGCTGATTATGAAGCAAGTAGATGGATGAAAAATTTTACAACTATGTCCGAAGCCCTGTTAAATTAAATAATAGCTACTATTTTAGATATTTTAGATATTGTATATTCTGTTATATAGTTGAATTTATTGGCACCTGTTTACTTATTTATCTGATAATTTTTCTTTATACTTTTGTATATACTTAAAGTCTTACGTAAAATTTAGAAATTAAATTAGAAATTAAATTAGAAATTAAATTAGAAATTAAATTAGAAATTAAATTAGAAATTAAATATTTCATCTTCATAGAAATTTAATTAAAAAGTACTTAAATATTGCTTAAAATGTTATACCAAATATTCTTGATAGCTTCACTGGTATGCCTGCAATCAATCGCGATCATTCACTGCGGGGCTTAGCCCATAAATTTGTTACTCAGCCTATAATTTTGGTCGGTGCTGAACGCTCAGGAACAACAATGTTGCGTTTGATGCTCGATAACCATCCTGACATTGCTTGGTGTTCTGAATTTGAATACGCTGTAGAGTGTATGAAAGATGGTACTCAATCCTATCCCACACTAAAAACATTTTACCGCTATCTTGAAACCAATCGAATATTTCAGCTTCACGGATTTACTATAAATCCTCAGCTTAGTTATCCCGAATTGATAGACAATTTTGTGTATCAGCGACAGCAACAGGAGAAGAAACCTTTAGTGGGACTGACCTGTCATAGACATTTCGATCGTCTATTAAAAATTTGGTCAAATGCTCGCTTTATTCACATTGTCCGAGACCCACGTGATGTCGCTCGTTCCTGTATAGGTATGGGGTGGAATGGTAATGTTTGGTGTGGGAGCGATCGCTGGTTAGAAGTGGAAGAATTATGGGAGGATATGCGCTCTAATCTCAGTCAGGATAGGTATATGGAGATATCCTACGAGGACTTCTTAGAGAATACTCAATCTATATTAGAGCAAGTTTGTCATTTTATTGGTACAGAATTTTCATCTTCAATGTACCAGTATGTGAAAACTACAGACTATGCATTACCGGATTTTAAATTTGCTTACCAGTGGAAACGTAAAGCATCAAAGCGGGAAATCCAACTAGTTGAAGCTCGTACCTCTTCCCTTTTGCTTGAACGGGGTTATCAGCTCAGTAAACTACCACAAATCCAAGTAGATTCTTTCATGCAATTAAAATTAAAACTGCATGATAAACTTGAGCGATCGCGTTTTCGCATTCAACGTTATGGTATTGGTTTAGTATTCTCCGACTTTATCACTCGACGTTTTAAGCTTGATTTTTGGCAAAAATCTGTCCGTTTACAGATGAATAATATTGACAGTTCTCACTGTAAGTTTGATGGAGACCCGAAGATTTTAGCTGCGATTAGAAATGGAAGTTAACAAAACTTATTTGATTTATGAAATTTTAAGATTATCTGGCGAACTATAAGTTAGAACCTAAATAAGGTGTTAGTATTTACTGATATGTAAGGCTTATAAGTTTGTCATGAGAATTTTTGCCTATACCTACTCAGACCCACTTTTAGAAGCTGCACCAGATATTGAAAGTTGGGGATGGGAGGTTGAAAAAACATATCAAGACTTTGCAAACTCATCTAACAATCGTTTGCAACTGCAACAGTTATTAGAGGATTCTAGAAGAGATACTCCCGATTATTTACTAGTTCGACGCTTAAACGAATTAGGAAACAACATTACAAATATTGCTGCGAACCTGGGAAAACTAGAAGCAATGGGAATTACCCCGATTGCATTAGAACAGGGTTATAATGCTTCGCAAAAAATCCCTCTCTCAAGCAATGATTCCCAAGCTGACTTACTCAAATTACTCAATGAAGTTCAGTCTCAGCAGCGTAGCGATCGCATTCGTCAAGGTCATGCACGTAATCGCTTAGATACAGTTACTCCTCCAGGTAAGGTTCCCTATGGATACCGTCGAGCTAAGGGAAAATACTCGATAGATAGAAGTACATCTGGTATAGTCAAGGATTTCTTTGAGAATTTTTTACTATATGGTTCCTTGAGGGGTGCTGTCCGCTATTTAGCTAAAAGGTATGGAAAAAAGATTTCTGTCACAACCGGACGCAGATGGTTAAGCAATCCTGTATATAGGGGAGATACAGCTTATTGCAATAATGAAATTATTTGTAATACCCATACACCAATTATTTCTAGGGAAGAAGCAGCACAAATAGATAGATTGCTACGTCGCAATAGTCGTTTACCCAGACGTACAGCTAGCGCTCCTCGTTCTCTTGCTGGTTTAGTCCGGTGTAAAAAATGTCAGTCCAAAATGACTATTACTCGCGTTACTATTCGTCATAAAAAAACAGAATATCTCTACTTACGTCCCATAAAATGTTCTCAAAATCCCAAATGCAGTGCAATTTCTTACCAAGAAGTATTAGAAGCTACTATTAAAGAAGTATGTGAAAGCTTAATGAATGCAGTTGCAGGAATTGACTTTCCCCAGCTAGATACAGTTAAAAAAAATATAGCTGCATCCATAGAAAATCAACATAAAATATTAGAAACAATACCAAATTTATTAAAAACAGAAATATTAGACACGCAAACAGCTAAACTAAGAACTTATAAAATACGTACAGAAATATCAGCACTAGAGGCTAAACTTGCTACCCTACCACCAGCTAACTTAAATTCCATCGCAAACTTAGTTTCGATTCCACAGTTTTGGCTAGATTTATCAGAATCCGAAAGAAGATTTTATCTGCGGGAATTTATCCAAGAGATTGAAATAGTCCGTGATGGGAAAAAGTGGAATATAGAAGTAATATTTATTTTTTAATTTTAATTTTAAGTTTAATTTTTTAAGTTTAATTCTAAATTCAATTCAATATTTAACTTGAAATCTAACTTTAACAGTTAATTGAAAGATGACAAATAATAATATAGAAAGACCGACCGTGAGGGATAATCATAAGGGAAAAGTTGTAATTGTTGGAGGAGGTCCCACGGGACTAGGAACAGCATTAATGTTAGCTAAAAGGGGCTGGAAAGATGTTACTGTTCTAGAGAAAAGACCATCGGCAGATTATTACGAACCTGATAAATCCTTTAATTATCAAATTGATGGTCGGGGACAAAAGCTAACCGACTTGTTTGATATTACTTCAAAATTAGCGACTTTGAGCGTCCCGAATACCGAATTTTATCTGACACTGATTCAGAAGGACGGTAAACGCACTGTTAATAAACTACCTATTGCTGATAGCGATCGCAAAACAGCTTATTGGTTACCCAGACCTGCTTTTTTACAATTGTTATATCAAGAAATAGAGCAAAATTGGCAAGACTCAATTAAAGTTTTGTTTCAGACTGAATGTGTGGAAATTAAACAAGATTCTAGTAATTTAGATTCTAGTAATCTAGAAATAACTGCTCAATCTATTTCTGAATCTACAGACCAGAAGAAATATTCTTTTCATCCAACTTTAATAGTAGGTTGTGACGGTTTAAATTCCATTGTTCGTCAAACTCTTCATGAAAGCGAAAGTGAATCTGACTCCTTCGAGATGCAGAAATTTCCTTCTCCTAGTTCTGGTTTAAGGTACAAAGTTTTAACCCTACCTCCTCAGTTTCCTTTATCAGACCAAGAAGGAGATGTATCTGAGTCTACAATGGCTTATGCAATTAGATCCACCTTTAAGGAACCTAAAAAAGCACTTTCTCTGGGTTTATTACCCTTCAAAAATCCTCATACACCCAGAACAGCAAATATTATTACTTACCCAGACCATGCAATTTGGAAATTGACAACCGAAGAAGAAGTTGATAATTTTCTCAAAGAAGCTTTTCCTCAAATTCCTCTAGAAAAAATTGTATCTCCCCAAGAAATAGCTAGATTTACAAATAGTCAGGGTGGAAGTTTCCCAATTCCTCAATATTGTTCAGGACTACATAAAATCTGGGGAGAACCCGATGAGAATCAAGGAACAGCAGTCATTTTACTAGGTGATGCAGTCCATTGTTTTCCTCCCGATATAGGACAAGGGGTAAATTCCGCTTTAGAAGACGTTTATCTTCTATATGAAGCGTTAGCAGAAAACTCAGATAATTTAGCTCAAACACTTCCTCGTTATGAAAACTTACGTCAACCTAATATAAAAGCTCTAATTCGTTTAGCTCAAGTAAGTTATCCTTGGCAATATAATCAAAATCCTTTCCAAAAAAGATTGTGGAGTATCAACTTTTTTCTACGTTTTTTATTAAGTCGTGCGTTACCATTCTTGTTTAATAACCACTCTTTTTTACTAATTCAAAATCATGAGTTATCTTACTCAGAAATTTTAACTAAAAGTAATCGAACTACTGTAATGTTATATCTCTTGGGAGGCTTGATTGTATTGGGTTTAGTAGGAAGTTTTTTTGCTATCAGTTAATCTGATAATCAAAGTCTTATGAAAACTAATATGAATAAGGTAAGTTTGATTTAACAATGACTACCGCAAAACCCTATTAGACTTTTTATATTATCATTCCATCCACCACCATTTTAATTTTTATGAATTAATATCAAAAAAATATAAGTAGGTCAGCACAAATAAACCTCACTATGGAACAAAATGTAAATAACATTCAAATATCTGCAATTGCGTCGTTTGACTAAGTTTCACACTCTTCGAGAACGTTGTCAACCCTAAGCGGAGCTATGCCGTTAGGCTTTACGCAATGACAACCTCTATTTTTTAACACCGACTTACTTATTAAAATACTTATTAAAAAATTATGGTTCTAATTTTCTTCCCCTTAACCACTTATTGATAACTCTAAAAACTAGAAAGTCTATGACTTTTTCCAATAAAATTATGAATACTTTTAACAGACCTTCTAATGGCAATAACTTGATGATAAAGGCAAATATATTATTATTCTTCTGAGTAGATGAATTATCCGAATATAAGTTTTTAGAAACTAAATCTTCAGGTTGTGTAATATCCTTACCTCGAAATGCATATACTATTAGTGTATATATAAGTTTACTTAAAACTTTTGCAAAATCATTAGATATGTTGCGAATTTTATCTTCTTGATTCAGAACATCTGCAACAAAATCAACTTCTGGATCTATTGAAGGCAAAAGTGATTTATTCTCTAGCTCAAAGTTTGTAAAATAAATTTCTCTATGGCTTTGATTCTCATCATTTTCAATAATTGATTTTTTATATTCTTGATTAATTCTTGTTTCATCTGTCCGCGAGCTATCTCTAGATAATTTATTATAATCTTGAATTCTCTGCAAAGATTTGACAGCATTTCTCCGTCCAGTCTCATAATCGCGATGTCTGAGTTCCCTATCAAAAAAACCTAGAAAAGAACCTAACTCTTCACCCACCAACTCTTCTTTTGTAGAGGTAATAGCATATATTTTCATAATATCGCGATCGCCTAAATCAGCAGCTTTTTCTAAGACCTGGACAATTTTCACCCAAGTATCAGCTAAACTTTGGTCTTTTCGGTTTTTTAAGTCGTTATAGCCAGTTTCAAATTGCTCTTTAAGTCTTTGATAATCTTTTTCTGAAGAATTGTGATTATCATTGTATAGTACATTCAAAAGTTCCGTAGAAACATCATTTAGCTTCTCTTTTAAGGACTGGTTTTCTTCTAAAATTTCTTTGAGTTTAATAGCTTCTACATCAAATTTACGAATTTTTTGATTAACTTCCTGAGTTCTAATCCAGTCTTGGAACTTAGCTTGATTATAAACTGCTCCCACAAGTGCTTTTGCTGTTGTAAGATAATTTGCATTAGATGCGCTAAATTCATTCTCTTTATTCTCTTCCTCCTCACCCTCAGATTCTTGTAGTCCTGGAGCAATATAAAGATAAAAACGATTTTCGTAATCTGTTGGTTTTGTATCTATCTTATTAACCAAAGACTTTGCTATTCCGAAAGGTTCATTTTCAAAGACGCTACCGTCAGTATAAGTAAACTTTTTGGGTTGAGAGAAATCGATTGCATCTTGATATATTTCTTCTTCATCAGGTTTGCGTTCAATATCTACTACGCTAAAAGCAAAGGGAAATGCACCTGATGAACGTCCTATCTCTTCTATTTTCTCCCAAATCGATTTTTGGTCGTATTCTATCCCCGGTTTGATTTCGGTTGTAAAACAGTCTTTATGTTGAGTATATTTAAAAGAACTACCATTAGATAAATTCTTTGGACTATTATCAATGGCTTGATATTCAGTAGGCTTTTTCTCAAAGTCAAATCCATTTAGATTTGACATGGCAATTCCCAGACTAATACCATAACTAGCAGTGCCTGGATGGGTCTGAATTGGTTTAGCTGAGTTAGAATTATATCTATCCAAAAGATACTTGTATCCTATTTCTTTAACCGTTTGCGAAGACAAAAGAAACTTTGCAGGGTCATCATTTTCTTTAATTTGTAAGAACTTTTCGATATCTACATCTTCTACCCAAGCATTATATAAATCATTATTATAAGGATCGTTGCGCAAAGCATCTGCCTCAAACAGTAGCTTCTGAGTTAACATACAAGCAATCATTGCTCCAGCAGAAGCTCCCGTAATTACGTCTATCTCAATCTTCTGTTCTTCAGTAGTATCGGGATGCTCGTTATGTTGAGCGATCGCTTCAATTGTTTCATATAGTACTCCTGCTTCATAGCTGCCTAAAGATACAGCACCACTAATCACGATTGCAAGTTTCTGAGTCATTTCAAATATTTTTAAAGGACTTAAACCCCGTTCATGTTTAAACCTGGAGTTCCTAATTCTCCCGATACGTCATTGCGACGTAAGGAAGGAATCTCTTAGTCTTGATAAAAACTACGGTTCTCAAAGTAGACGTGGTTTATAGGAAACTCAATTAACAGTTAACTGTATTGGATTTTATACCAAGTATGCGTATAGTTACTTTTTTCTTTAGCAACTTTAATATCAAACAAAAATTTTGATGTATGTAGTATCAGCGATAATGCTTTTTTGCATAGAAACTGTAGGAACATCCACTTTTGAAATCATCAAAATTGAATTTTACATAATTTATTATTAACTTTTCCTAAAAGAGCTTTTAAAAACTGATAATCTTGTACTTTTTTTTATATTGTGTTTCAAAATATTAATTTTTAAAACAATGAGTTCTTTAAATAACTATAAAAATATCGGTGGTGGTGGGTAACGGTAACTCTTACAATATGACTGCATCAGACTGGAAGGATAAAAAGTTAGTCTGGGAAGGAACTCTTGTGAGAATGGAAAAATCAACACCTCTTCGTCAAGAAATGATTCAAAATAGTCAAAATAAATTTACTGCAACTTACTTTATTTCAGATTATGCAGGAAAGTGTAAACCCATTGTAAATGAAATTTGCGATCGCATCTGAGGGGAAATCCTAAGCGATGGTAGGATAGTGTCCGCCATGGGCGATCGCGTAATATTATATTATGTGTGCGAAAAAAGTGTTTAGGAGACACTGAAAACCTCTTATCGGCTAAGGGTAAGGAGAGGAAGTAATAATTTGGATTAGTAGTCGTACAAAATTAATTTAAATTATAAATTCCTCAAGTCCTTGCGATTGCTTCGTTCCTCGCAATGACAATATAGAATTATCCAAGTTGATACACAAACAGTTATCCCATTTTTTCCAATGCTTCTACCAATTCAGAAAAATAATGCGATAAGTAGATTTCTTTAAAGACATTGGGTAAAACCTCTCTATTGAGGACTCTGTTACAATCATTTATTGAAATGACATGCAGGTTTTATAAATTACGTAATGTTAGTTAAAAATGTCCGTTGTTCTACAAGTATTTTGAAACTCGCTTAAATCTCTATTTTTAATTCATATAACACGTAAATTATATTTTCAGCTTAAAATTACGCAATCTTAGAGCATTGGTAACCACAGAAACAGAACTAAAAGCCATTGCAACTCCTGCAATAATTGGGTTAAGGAGTAAACCCCATATAGGAAATAAAATTCCTGCAGCAATAGGAATTCCCAATAGATTGTAGATAAAGGCAAAGAAGAGATTTTGACGAATATTTTTCATGGTTGCATGGGAAAGTTTGATTGCTGTAACGATACTCTGCAAATCTCCGGAAATTAAAGTTATATCGCTAGCTGAAATTGCGATATCTGTTCCTGTTCCGATAGCAATTCCCACATCTGCTTGAGCTAAGGCTGGAGCATCATTAATACCGTCTCCCACCATTGCCACTATTTTACCTTCATTTTGCAATGTTTTAATAATACCAGCTTTTTCACCTGGTCGGACTTCAGCAAAGACCCGCTCTATACCAGTTTCCTTAGCAATAGATAAAGCTGTGGGGTAATTATCTCCTGTCAGCATTACCACTTCTAAACCCATTTGACTGATCATTTTCACAGCTTCGCAAGATGTAGACTTCAGAGAATCGGAGATTCCCATTAAACCTTCCATTTCTCCATTTACAGCAATTCCAACTACAGTTTTTCCTGCGGTTTCCCAAACTTGCTTTTTCTCTTGCAAAACTTTTGTATAAATACCCTGTTCATTTAACCAGCGCAAAGTACCAATTTGTACAAAATCATTGAATAAATTATTGAACACATATCCCTGTACTCCACTACCCGGGATAGCTATAAAATCTCGCACATCTTGAATATTAACTTCTTGAGACTGAGCATATCTAACTACAGCTGACGCTAAAGGATGTTCAGAATTATCCTCCAAAGAGGCTGCTAAACTAATAATTCTCTGTTCATTTTGATTTGCTGTACCCTTTACACTCAGAAAATTCGTAACAGTAGGTTTACCCTCAGTTAACGTCCCTGTCTTATCTAAAACAACAGTTTGAACTTTATGAGCAACTTCTAAACTTTCAGCCCCGTTAACCAAAATACCATTTTCTGCTGCTTTCCCAGTTCCCACCATTACCGAAGTGGGAGTCGCTAAACCCAAAGCGCAGGGACAGGCAATAATTAAAACACCAACAGTGGTAATTAAAGCCATATTCAGATTTCCTGTGACACTCAACCAAATCACAAAAGTAGCGATCGCGATTCCAATGACTCCTGGTACAAACCATCCTGTAACTCGGTCTGCTAATCTTTGAATGGGTGCTTTACTACCCTGGGCTTGTGTAACTAACTGCACAATTTGAGCTAAAACAGTATCTTTCCCTATCCGGGTTGCTCTAAATTTAAAGCTACCAGTTTTATTAATTGTTGCGCCAATTACTTCATCTGGAGGAGACTTGTGGACAGGAATACTCTCCCCGGTTATCATCCCTTCATCTATAGTGGAAGCACCTTCAATAATTTCTCCATCCACGGGAATTTTTTCCCCAGGACGTACTACAATTATCTCATTGAGTTGAACTTCCGGTAGAGGAATACTTATAACTACTCCATTACGAATAACTCGTGCAAAACTTGCTTGTAAACCAATTAGCTTACGAATCGCTTCTGTAGTTTTTCCTCTAGCACGATTCTCAAAGAATTTTCCTAAGAGAATTAAAGTGATTACCACTGCTGCAGTTTCATAATATACATCAGGTTGCAAACCTTGTTGGACAAATAAACCAGGAAATACAGTCGCAAAGAGGGAATAGAAAAATGCTGCACTAGTACCCAATGCAATTAGGGTATCCATTGTTGCATCTTTGCGTTGTAAAGCCTTTCCAGCACCAATATAAAATCCATAACCGCACCAAAACTGTACCGGAGTTGTGAGAATTAATTGCAACCATGAATTATGTAACCATTGGGGAATCCAAGGCAAATTTAACCCAGTCATCATCGGTAGGGAACCCACTATTAAAATAATACTAATTCCACCACCAAGAATCACCTTACGTATCAAGCTTTGCTGTTGTGCTTTTCGACGAGCTTGATTTTGGTGATCATTACTAATGATATCTTCTTCCGAAAATACAGCAGCAGTATATCTTGCCTTTAAAACTGCATCTTGAATTGCTTTAACAGTGGTTTTGGAAGGAGAGTACTCAACAGTAGCTTGTTCTGCTGCAAAGTTTACATGACATTCCTTTACTCCCGGAACAGAAGTAATAGCTTTTTTCACACTTTTAGTACAGGAAGCACAGCTCATACCTCCTATTGTCAGTCTTAGAGTATTCATGGTTATTTTTTAAAGGTGAGATAGTGGAAGAGTAAGGGAGTGGAAGAGTGAGGGAGTAAGTAGTGAGATAATATAACTAATCAGCCGGATAACCCGCTTCATCCAATACCGATCTAATTTTTTCCTCTGATTCCTCAGTCTGGACAGTAACCATTTTCGTCTTTGTATCAGCATCCACAGTAGCGATCGCTTCCAGCGGGTGCTACCGCACCATCGCATCAACTGATTTAATTGCTACAGTCACATTCTCCACACAAGCAGAACAAGCAATATCGGGAATCTTTAATTGTAGAGTGATCATTTTAATTGAATACGAATTAATTTAATAAGAATTTAACGCCATTAAACTTGACTTCTCAATATTAAACTCTCCAGTCTAAAGGAGAGTCAATAAATAAAACTAAAAATAAAAATCAAACTAATTTTGTCGAAATAGAAAATTAGCTGTATCTATGAACCTACAATAAATATTTATCTGATGTGTCGAGAGATTCTTTAAATAATTGGGTCAACTGGGTATAAGTAAAGCGTATATTCTATTACCCGATGAAGTTTAAAATAAATGTTTTCTGACCTTACATCTCCTGCTGCAATGTCAGCACTATTAAAATTTGAACAATCTAAAACCCCTAAAGTCTGGAAACAGATAGATAAAAAAGCTTTAATTTCAGAAATTAGAATGCGTATAGAAGACCCCTTTCAAATTCACCAGGGGAAAGAGACATTTTCTGGAACTGCGGCTATTTTATTTGAATTAGCACGTCACAAACCAGCACGTTATGTAGAGATTTGTCGCGAACTGTTTGAAACCGGTGCCATTAAAGGTGATACTATGGTATTCCGAGCCTCAGAAAAACTGCGTCAAAGTCGTCCTAGATTGCGCATGAATCCTGTGGATTGGATGATTTTATCAACTCTGCGAGAATCAGAAAGTCGTTTTTTTCCTCTAGAATTAGATGCACCGGACGTTATACGTAATGTACCGGGACTAATAAAATCTTGGGAAATGAAAGGCTGGGCAAAAGAGATTTTAGGTTGCAAACAAGTTAAATACCATAATACTCTAATATACGGTGAATTAGATTCACTCCAGGATGCAGCTAAAGCGATCGCTGATGGTGGTGTGGTCTTCGCTTTAATCACATCTCAAGGTTTATTCGGTACAGAGCAACCATTTTTACCTTCTCCTAACCATTGGGTTTCGATTATAGAAAATGTCTCGACAGAAGGTGGAGAATGGTTGGAGGAAGATAGTACCTACATTACCTTAGATGTTTACTCCTGGGGGAAAAAATTACAGCTTAAACAGGATGAAAGTATGTTTGAAGACTATCTTTGGGGTGTGATTATCGGATTTATGTAATTTATACAAAAAATTAGAAAGGGTTAAGAATACTTCGTAAGGGTTAGTAAGAATTAAAAATAGCTTAAAAGCCTTATAAAAATAAACTTAAGAACATTGACTTAGGAACATTGACTTAGGATAACCAACTTAGGGAAAAGGGGGAGCATTGAACATTCTACTGAAAATATCTAGATTTATTGACAATTTAAGCGATCGCCTTGGTAAAATAACTAGCGCTTTAGTATTAGTGATGGTAGTTATTGGAGTGGGGAATGTTTTCTTGGGATATATAGGAAAAATCATTGGACGTAACATTGCTTCTAATGTTTACATAGAAGCCCAATGGTATATTTTTGATATATTTTTCTTTTTGGGTGCAGCTTACGTCCTCAAACATAACGAACATGTGCGAGTTGATATTTTTTATAGTAAGCAAAATCCTCAGCGAAAAGCTTTAATAAATTTGTTAGGAACAATATTTTTTCTAATTCCCTTTTGTATATTAATAATCGATTATTCTTGGGACTACGTAGCAAATTCTTGGATTCAACAAGAAATATCACCTAGTCCTGATGGTTTACCCAGATATCCTATTAAAAGTTTTATTATTATTGGTTTTGCAATCTTATTTATTCAGGGAATCTCCGAAGCAATTAAAAATTTAGCTATTGTTACAGGTAGATTAGAACCACCAAACCCGGAACGAAACCCACAATCAAACTCACAACAAGCAAACTCACAACTAAATCAAGAACCAAACCAGGAGGAAGATAATGGAGTATGAATGGTTGGGTTTAGTAATGTTTGCAGTAGCTTTGGGAATGTTGCTGTTTGGTTATCCTGTTGCTTTTACTTTAGGTGGTGTCGCACTGCTATTCGGGGAATTAGGGTACGAATTGGGTATTATCTACGACCCAGATTTCTGGAGCATCATGCCCAACCGGATATATGGCAGCGTCATGGATAATTATACCCTACTTGCCATACCTTACTTCATTTTCATGGGTGGAATGCTAGAAAAAACCGGCATTGCGGAAAAACTCCTAGAAACAATGGGAATTTTATTCGGACGTTTGCGCGGTGGTTTAGCATTAGCTGTAGTGATTGTCGGTGCACTCTTAGCAGCAACCACAGGAGTAGTCGCAGCGACAGTGGTCGCAATGGGTTTAATCTCCCTACCCATCATGCTCCGCTACGGTTATGACAAACGTTTAGCAACAGGAGTAATTGCAGCATCCGGTACCCTCGGACAAATTATCCCCCCCAGCGTAGTTTTAGTAGTACTTGGAGACCAGTTAGGAATAGACGTAGGTAAATTGTTCATTGGTTCGATAATTCCAGGTTTATTAATGGCTGGAGCTTTCGCTGCACACGTACTAATTACAGCCTTTCTCAAACCCGAACTTGCTCCTCCCCTCCCCCCAGAAGTCCGAGATATTGGTGTAAAAGCTCTCAGAAAAAGAGTTATTCAAGTTATGATACCGCCAATAGTATTAATTTTTGCAGTATTAGGCAGTATCTTTTTTGGTCTCGCATCCCCCACAGAAGCAGGTGCAGTTGGTTGTTTTGGGGCAATTATCTTAGCAGCTTTCAATGGTAAACTCAGTAAAAATACTTTACTCCAAGTATGTGATGGAACCCTGCGTATTACCACAATGGTAATATTCATTTTGTTAGGTTCCAACGCCTTTAGTTTAGTATTTCGCAAACTCAACGGTGATGAGTTGATGTCGAATATCTTAAGTAATTTACCTGGAGGTCAAGTCGGTTTTCTGATCGTTAGCATGAGCGTAGTACTGCTCTTAGGATTCTTCATCGACTTTTTTGAAATCGCCTTTATAGTCATACCCCTATTTGCACCCGTAGCTCAACAGTTAGGTATTGACCTAGTTTGGTACGGAGTTATTTTAGGAGCAAACCTGCAAACCTCCTTTCTTACACCTCCCTTCGGCTTTGCATTATTTTACCTCCGGGGGGTCGCACCAGAAGAAGTCACCACCACAGATATTTATCGTGGGGTAATACCATTCATTATTTTACAAATCCTGGTCTTAGTTTTAATTATCACCTTCCCCCAGATAGTTAACTTCTTACCCTCCTTAGTCAAATCCTCTGGAGTGTAAATAATTGACATTTTTGTAGCGTGCTGTGACGGTCACTAAAAATCTTCCCTCTTTAACGATTGGGATTCATATTACCGTCACGCACCAACGGATAACTCTTAATATACAAGAGTGCTCGTACACTGACTAATTTTTAACGTAGTAATAATGCTTTTAGTGTCACGCACCAGCAGGGTATTGTGACAATTGCGTAAGTTAATTTGGTGCAAAGACAGCATCAATCATTTCATTATGAGTAATAGTTTACAGAGGTCTTCACACACCCTTGTATATTAAGCCTTATCAACTTCTTCTTCAGCGACTTTGGATTTATTAGTCAGGGGTTTAACAACTCGCGCGATCGCATCTTTTGCGAAAGCTTTGATAAATTCATCTCTGCGATTGAGTTGGAACTGTTTTTGGACAACTTCTGTCATTCCTCCGTCTCCCCAGTCTTGGTCGTGACGGAAGTATTCAATAAAGCTTTTACCTGCAATTCGGGTGAGGTAAGCTGCGGTGACACCTTGAATGGCTTTACCAATCACGAAGGTACTAATATTTAGCTGTAGTGCGGTAGTAACTAATTGTAGCGCTCCTTTGACTATACCCAAACTCGCGAGGGTTTTTGCTAGAGAAAGGGCTAATTCTCGTCCCCGTTCCATATTTAGTTCGCAACCGTAAATCCTGCCGATTTCTACGACCATTTGAGCATTTACAGCAGCTGTCGCTAATAAGTCTACTACAGGTAAAGGGGTTACAGAAACCACACCCGCACCAATCCACTGGAATCGCTCTACAATTTTATCAGCTTGACGACGACGCTGGGTATCAATGATTTTTCGAGCTTCTTCACCCAAACGCATCGATTGTAATAAAATGTTGTCTGCGACTAAGTCTTCTCCCTCGGCTCGCAAAATCGCCGCCATTCTCCGTAGTAAAATAGATATATCTATATCCGGTTGAAATACTTCCCCATCCTCAATTTCTACAGGTTGCGGATTTGCAGCGATCGCAACGACATCGTTTGCACTAATAAAACCTTTCACCCGTTGACGCAATCTTGCTAATATTACTTCTTTATCTTCTTCGGTATATAAGTCAGTTTTATTCAGAACTACTAAAGAACGCTTCCCAATTTCAGCTAAAGCTCTTAAAGGTTCATACTCAGAGCGTCTTAAATCATTATCTACTACAAATAATAATAAATCGGCTTCCGTTGCCAAAGAACGCGCTAACTCTTCCCGTTCAGTTCCCGCTACACCAGCTTCTAAAATACCAGGAGTATCAGTAATTAAAATTTTCCGCTCCAAACCCTTTAAACGCAAGCAATAGGTTTCTCCGACCTGGGTAGTACCCATGGGAGCATTAACTTTACCAATCATCCTTCCCATCACCGCATTTACCAAAGAAGTCTTACCCGCACTCCCAGTACCAAATACTACCACTTGAATTTCCCCCCGCGCCAAATTTGCTTCAATCTCGCGGGACTTACTTAATAATGCTTGACGTGCAACTTCATCTTGAATTTGGTCTACTTGTTTGCGGACAGCTTCCAAAGTAGAGGAAGCAGCATCAGACTTGACTTCAGGAACCTTAATCGATGCAATAGAGCGTCTGCAACCAGAAGAACGTTTTTCTCCAGACTGCATCATCAGGAAATAGTACACAAAAGCAGCAATTAATGCTCCAATCAGTACAACTAACAATATTAAAAGTAAATTACCTAACAACGGAGAATAAGATAACTGCCAATATAACCGACTCAGGGAATCAATCAGCCACAGACTCATCCCTAATATGACAACTAAACCGACAATTAGCGTAATTAATCGCGACAGACGCATGGGTGGAAAAGGAAGATTGTTTACAGATATATTTAGCTTAGATGCTTTTGATATTAATGGAAGAAATGGTTAAGGATTTCGGGTTGTGAAAACCGTACTTTTAATATCAAATCCAATCCTTTAATACTTCAATGCTGTTTATTTATAGGGGATTTAACCCAAAGGAAATCGGATTTTTTTTACTTGTATTTTGAATAACTACTGGCTTTGAATGATCACTTGTTTGAATAATTGTAATAGACTTCTCCGGTAAAGAATATAGAGAGGTTAAATTTAAAAATTGAAGGTCTTTACAAGGTTTTCAGGTTGCGCATATTTAAGAAAGCGGGAAATTTTTAATGTAAACGGAAAAGATAAAAGATACAAGTATGGGGTTACCTTTCTCTGATTATGAAAATATGTATCTTAAGTTCCTTGCGATATGTGTCTGATGAAACCATATTTATTATTAACATTCACAGCTTAGCTATATTAGGCGTGTGAAAATCTGTTTTTGATGGTTTCATCTAGATTTTTTTATCTAGATTTTCTCATCGAGAATTTTTCATCTAGGTTTTCTCATCTAGATTTTCTCATCTAGAGTTTTTAAAAACATACGGAGTAATAAAATATGGGACTTTTCGATCAGATTATGGGTGCTGTTGCTAATCCCAATACACAAGGTAGCATGGATCAAATTGGTACTATTCTCAACACTGTACAGCAGTTAAGCAATAACACCGGTACAAACTCTTCTACAATGCAATCAGCAATGGGTATTGTTGGTAACTTTGTCCGCTCCTCTCTACAACAAAAACAAGCTAATCAAGGAGCAGGTACTGTAGAAGCTTTAGTAAATCAGTTTGGTGGTACTGCACCCAATGCTGAAGCGGTTGATTCTGTATTATCAGGAGCAGAACAACAGCAGGTAAGTCAGGAAGTCTCTCAACGCACTGGTTTAGATTTGGGTGTAGTCCAGGGTATGTTACCCATGCTTGTTCCTATGGTATTAAACCTATTGAAAACAGGTTCTAGTAGTCAAGGTGGGGGAAATTCTGTTTTAAATAGCTTTTTAGATCAAGATGGTGATGGTGATGTTGATATGGCTGATATGATGCAAATGGCTAGTCGTCATTTGGGTCAGTAGTTTATAGTGTAGCGCCCAATGGGGGCGCTTTATATTTTTATTCCTGAAATTATTCTGTCATTACTATAAAAATTCTTGAAGTAAATAGAGAAAGTTAAATCTTATAATACTACTGCTGTCTAAATCTTGAAACTAATTCCTCGCGGGATAACTGTATTAACAAGGTCGAAAATTCTTCTGGAGTTAATGCTAATAATGGTTGAATAATTGCATTTAACTCGTCATCTAAAGCACCAAATCTTGCTCTTAATAAATTTTCTATCACAGTACGGCGTTCATTTTTAATTCCCTCTTGAATTCCTTCTGAGCGTCCTTTCTGTTCAGCTTCTGCTAATCTTTGTAGATAAATTGGCGATAAATTCATAATTAACTCCCTATCTTCTTCCGAAGGGTTTTGTTTAATTTCTATTTGCGTCTTTAGATTTAATAATAAATCAATTGCTTTATTCCGTAGGAGATTGTTTTGAGGAAGCGTTTCTAACTCTTCTATGGCTTGTTGTTGTACTCGTCCTTTCCCTAAAAGCCTCAACCACAAAGTTTCTGGTGTACGGGGTAGCTGATGGATAGCAATAATAACGGTTTTGAGATAGTCTCCCAGAAAATGAACACCTGTACCCCAATTTTCTTGATCTAAACTAGCTTTAAATCCATTTAATATTGTTGTAGATGCTGTAGGAGATAATATCCATAATAATGGTAAATTTTCCTCTTGTGTAGAAATATTATCCCGCTTGTTTTGACGTTCTATATCCACAATAATATAAAACAACTTATTCATACAGCTACGAATTTCTGAGATTTTCACCGCATTTCTAAAGGGTTCTATAAGTGCGGGTTTATCAGCTAATCGCCTCAATAATCCCAATTGTACTGTATCCGTTCTGGCTTGAGATGAAGGCGCAAAGTAAACGTCGATTTCTCTAATTTCTGCTGGTACTGATTTGCTAGTTTCTATCTTTCCTAACGGTTGTAATAATTCTGTAAAATAATATGCGGGCAAACTGGTCGTATGGGAATCTAGTCATTAGATGATGAGATACAGATTGCTGTCCAATTTTAGATTACTATGGGGTATTATTGAAGTATTTATAATTAGAAATTACCATAGAGAATGCCAATTTACATAAGTAAGTCAGCACCAATAAAACCAACAATGTAACGAAAAGTAAAAAGCTTAGAATAAATCTCATAAGTATTGCGATCGCTAAAGTTGAGTACTCATGTACCATTGCAACTCTCCAATAACCTTTCAGTAACGTCTCTTTCCTAAGAATCACCAATAACTAATCACCCCCCTTTCCCTGCTGGATATTGCTTTAATACCTGCTTTACATACTCACCTGTATAAGACCTTTTATTTTTTGCAACCTCTTCTGGTGTACCCGCAATAATCACTTCTCCCCCTTTATCACCACCTTCGGGACCAAGGTCTATTAACCAATCAGCACAACGGATTACGTCTAGGTTATGCTCGATGACTAAGACTGAGTTACCTTTATCTACTAGTCTTTGCAATACATCTAATAGTTTATGTACGTCGTAGAAGGATAAACCGGTGGTTGGTTCGTCAATCAAATATAAGGTCTTACCCGTAGCTCTACGGGACAATTCTGTGGCTAATTTTACCCTTTGAGCTTCACCACCAGATAAGGTAGTTGCTGGTTGTCCGAGTTTTACGTAACCCAAACCGACATCTACTAATGTTTGCAGTTTCGCAACGGCTTTGGGAATATTCTGGAAGAAGTTTAAAGCTTCCTCTACTGTCATATTCAGAACGTCGGAAATTGACTTATCCTTATATTTTACTTGCAGGGTTTCCCGGTTATATCTGGCACCTTTACACACCTCACACTGGACATAAACGTCGGGAAGGAAGTTCATTTCAATCACATTTACTCCCTGTCCAGAGCAAGCTTCACAACGTCCACCTTTCACATTGAAGGAAAATTGTCCGGGTTTATAACCACGAGCTTTGGCTTCAATTGTTTCAGAGAATACCTGACGTATGGCATCAAATACCCCCGTGTAGGTGGCAGGATTGGAACGAGGGGTTCTACCAATGGGAGATTGGTCAATTACTATGGCTTTATCTACTGCTTTGAGTCCCTGTATCCCGTCTATCTCTTTGGGCATAGGTACTCGTTTAGTTAGATGATGCTGCAATGATGGGTAAAGCAGTTCGTTAATTAATGTAGATTTACCCGAACCAGATACACCAGTCACCGCAACAAGTTTACCTAAAGGAATCTCGACGGTAATATTTTTCAGGTTATTACGATGAGCATTTTTGATAATTAAATTAATTCCGTTCCCCGGACGACGTTTTGCTGGGGTTTGAATTGCTTCTCTACCGGAAAGATAAGCACCTGTAAGGGATTCTTCAGCATCTAAAAGGGTTTGTAAATCGCCTTGAGCGACCAGATTTCCGCCGTGGATTCCTGCACCGGGTCCGATATCAACTATATAATCGGCAGCACGAATGGTTTCCTCATCATGTTCTACCACAATTAAAGTATTGCCCAAATCCCGCAATCTATTTAAAGTCTGTAGCAGTCTACCGTTGTCTCGCTGGTGTAAACCGATACTAGGTTCATCTAAAACATACAAAACTCCAGTTAAACCAGAACCAATTTGAGTCGCAAGTCTAATGCGTTGTGCTTCTCCTCCGGAAAGGGTCATTGCTGGACGGTCTAGGGTAAGATAATCTAATCCGACATCTAAGAGAAATTGTAGCCGTGCTCGAATTTCTCGCAGCACTAAATCACCGATTTGCATCTGACGGGGACTCATTTCTAAGTTATCTATTCTCTGCTGACAGTCCCTAATAGATACCCCTGTCAAATCTAAGATACCGTATTGACCCAATTTGACTGCTAAAGCCTCTGGTTTCAAACGTTTACCCTGACAGACTGGACAGGATTGGTCGATTAAATATTGCTCTAATTTATGCTTGACTAATTCTGTACCGCCCTCATACTGACGCTGTAAAATTGGTAATACGCCTTGAAATATTCTTTTACCATTGTCTGCCTTTTTAGGTGTAGTTGCTGCGCTTTCACCCTGTAAGATAATTTGCTGTTGTTCTTGGGTTAACTTACCCCATTGGGTTTGCAACTCGAAACCATACTCTTGACCCAGAGTATAAAGTAGCTCTAAATAATAGGAATTTTCCTTTTCAGACCAAGGAGCGATCGCTGCATAAACTGGTGCTTCCGGGTCTGGTATAACTAGTTCTGCTGCAAACCTTCTGAGGGTTCCTAAACCATGACAATTACTACAAGCACCATAGGGGGAGTTAAAGGAGAATAAACGAGGTGACAGTTCTTCCATTACTGCACCGTGGTCTGGACAAGCAAAGTTTTCTGAGAAGGTTAATTGAGTTTCTTTTAATTTATCTGATTTGGGTTTGCCTTCTTCATCTTTGGATGGGACGATATCAATCACTGCAATCCCATTAGATTGTTTCAAGCAGGTAGTTAAGGAGTCAACTAAACGCTCAGCTATTCCATCTTTCTTAACCAACCTATCAATGACAACTTCTATGGTATGAGTTTGCTTCTTATCTAACTCAATCGAATCTGAAAGTTCTCGTACCTCTCCATTAATTCTGACCCGGACAAAACCACCAGACACCAAGCTAGATAATAATTTGCGGTGAGTCCCTTTCCGACCCCGTACTACTGGTGCAAGAATTTGAAAGCGGGTCTTATCTGGTAACTCCATTACCTTATCTACCATCTCGTCTACTGTTTGAGGCGAAATAGACTTACCGCAAATCGGACAATGGGGTTCTCCAGCTCTACCAAATAATAATCGTAAATAATCGTAAATTTCTGTAACCGTTCCCACCGTAGAACGGGGATTATGGGAAGTTGATTTTTGGTCGATAGAAATTGCCGGACTCAACCCTTCAATAGCTTCCACATCCGGTTTATTCATCTGTCCGAGGAATTGACGAGCATAAGCGCTCAGAGATTCCACGTAGCGACGCTGTCCTTCAGCAAAAATAGTATCAAAAGCCAAAGAAGACTTACCAGAACCAGACACACCCGTAAAAACGATTAAGCGATCGCGGGGTAATTCTAGGTCAATATCTTTTAAATTATGCTGTCTAGCACCTCGAATACATATTTTATTCTGGCTTTGTTTTTTACGACCATTACCATTGTTAGAGTAAGGGAGGCTTTCATTTAAAGATTTACCTAGCTTGGTATCTGACATATTTGCAAGGGGAGTACAGCAGCAAGAGACAATTCTTAATAATACTATTGTTATTACGTCAGTGGTAGAACTTTAGTACTGATTTTTGTATTTATTTTGATTGATTTTAAAGCAGGATAGAAAATACGCAGGGTAGAAGACAAGGAGTAAGGGGTTAGAAGTAAGGAGTTAGAAGGAAAATAAAAGGTTACTACTTATTTATATTTATCAAAATATTTGTTGAAATATACTACTTCTACTCTAAATTGTCACCTATCTTCAGAAATAGTATACAAGTATATTTATATACTATTATTTCTGTTACTTAAGAAAAATTACATATCCCTAATGAAAATTAAAAATCCAACAAAAGTTAACTTTTAAATCTACTCTTGATAACTCATACTATTAATTACTTAAATTCATAGCTAGCTAAGAACCATGATTAGCCATAGGTCTAAGACTTATCGACTAAGTAATAAAAACGAATAAGCTAAAAACTAAAAATCAATTAATAACAAAAATTTAGGTAAATAATTTAGGTAAATAATTATGCGTTGGGAATTTGGTCGTAGAAGTAACAATGTGGAAGATAGACGTGGTAAAAAGGTATCTGCTCCCTTAATTGGTGGTGGTCTTGGTGCAATTGTACTTGCTTTAGTCGCTGCATTCTTCGGAATTGATCCAGGAATTATTGAACAAGTCACCCAAAGCGATGGTACGGTAGCACCCACTGCAAGCGATCGCGGTTCTTATAAGAAAAATGCTGAAAACCCTGTGAATCTTAGTCCAGGGATGAAAGCTGATTGCAGGATTTATCCTGCCATGAAATGATATAATTGCTCTAACAGGAACGGTAATCAACCTGTATAAAAACCCAAATGCCCAAGGGCAATCTGTACCTTGACAACTGAAGATATGGGGTTCTATTCCGTAGTTCTAGTTCCTGCCCAGGAATAGGTAAAATCTTCATGGGATCTAGACGACACAGAATTTAAACGAAAACAAATTTTTGGAGTAATCTAACTACCGAGGGGCACTCGGAAAGTTAACGCGGTACGGAGAGAACCACCTCTGGCTTAGGTACCGCAAGGGGTCTAATCTAAGTGGACTCGTTGAATCGAGAATCTCCGTGGCTTTAGCCCGGAGAGTGTCAATCTAATACCACTTCTAGAACAATTCCCCCCGGACAAGATAAATTAGCGGATTTTGTTTCTGTGGTATTAGCAGACACCGAAGACACTTGGAATCCATTATTTCGCAAAATGGGAGCAAATTATGTAGAACCTAAATTAGTTCTTTTCAATGGTAGTGTAAAATCTGCTTGTGGTTATGCTGAAGCTGCTAGTGGTCCATTTTACTGTCCAGCAGATCAAAAAGTTTATATCGACCTAAGTTTCTATCAACAGCTCAGAAATCGCTTAGGAGCAGCAGGAGACTTTGCTCAAGCTTATGTAATTGCTCATGAGGTCGGACATCACGTACAAAATTTGATGGGAATATCTGGTAAAGTCCAATCAGTCCAAAGACAAGTTAATAAAGCCCAAGCAAATCAACTTTCCGTCAGACTAGAATTACAAGCAGATTGTTTTGCGGGAATTTGGGTAAATAGAGCTCAGAAAGCTAGAAATATTGTAGAACCTGGGGACATTAGAGAAGCATTAAATGCAGCAGCAGCAATCGGAGACGACCGTTTGCAAAAGCGTTCACAAGGTTACGTTGTCCCAGAATCATTCACTCACGGTAGCTCTGCACAAAGGGTTCGTTGGTTGAAACGTGGGATGCAAACAGGACAGTTAGACCAGTGTAATACTTTTGAGGGAGAGAATATTTGAATTCAAAATACCCTTCGGGAACGTTTTCAACGAACAAAATTCAAAATTCCTGTCTTCCAGCATTTTTACCCATTGATGTAGTTTACTTACCTACAGGATACCTGGGGAAGGTCAAAAACAATTAATTTCAGAATTGGGAACTCTGTTTTTTGAAAAGGTTTGTGGAGAGTATTTTAAGTTGTAATTTTTAAATTTTACATTCATCTGCTCTCGGAGTACATCAAGCAATTAACAACCTAGCTTTATCTGCTTGCTCTTGTACTGTTTCTTTTAACCATTCACTAATAGATTTACCAAGTTTTATGGCAATAGTGGGGTCTTTTTCCAAAGTTTCTTTGATTTTTGACTGTAATTCTGGTTTCTTCTGACGTGCTAAGTCATCAATTCTCTGGTCAGATACTAGTTTACGTACCCAACTAGGTATATCTGTTTCCTTAACTAAAGATTCCCCAGCAAAATAAGCGATAATCCCTAAAATGGGAGCAATTATTCCAGCAAAAATTAAGATATGAAATAATCCTGCAAGAACTACACCAACAATGATAGCGACTAAATGTCCTACAAATACGGAAAGTCCGCTCAAATCTTGAAATGATATTGATGTGGGTATTTTTCCTGTATGATTAATTAAGTCAATGGTTTTGCTATCGAGAGTACCCAAAGGTAAACCATATTTAGTGCAGATTGAATCTGTTTTTTGCTGTACTTCATCCTGAACCTTCGACAACCATTCAACTAAGCAACTGGTAATCTTGTTATTTGCATCATCGCTGGTTAACCAGACTTTCGCCGCTTTTTCAATTTCCAACTCTAAATTCTTGAGAGTAATTATTTTGCGATCGCGCCAAGATATAATGGTAGGCTCAATGACTTTCTCTACTAAACTACTCGCTAATTCTTCTGCTAATTGATCTATAAATTCCGGGACATAGCTTCCTACAATTGCTGATAGTTCTTCATCCAATACCTGGTTGATTTCCTTCATAAAACCAGATGTACGAATATAGACTCGTCCCCAACGGGATAAACCTCTGGCAATACATAATTCTGGTTCGCCGTCACGTTTACATGGTAGTGTGGGAAATGTTTTTTCACAGGTTTTCTGAACGAAACCCATTTTAGAAGCGCTACCTGTGAGTAACATTGCACTGGGTTGAATATTTTGCTCTTGTAATTTATAGTTTATTTTTTCTAATTGAATCTGAAAATCTTCACGCCAACTGTTATTATCTAGTTCTGGTATAGGTTGACTAAGTATGGCGTTGATAATTTTGCCATTTACTAAAGGCATGAACTTAAATTTTCTTTGGATATCTTCACTACCAACGTTGACAATCGTTTCTTGATATGAGTCTTCATAGGTAAAGTATTCTTCTTTGGCTTTTCTACACCGGAGTTCGCAACGATTTTTATATAATGGGACTTGTTTAAATATCTTTTCTAACTGGGCAATATCTTCTAATTCTAAAATCTCTTCATCGCTCAGATGTTCTTCTAGCTTAATAACAGATTGTTTCCCTTGACGATATTGTTTATGAAATTCTAAAGTTTTATGAAGAATCTGTTTATCAATTAATGATGCACCCAAATCGTGTCCAAAATCTATCGGGGTATCGGACATACCCTTAACCAGAGTATAATCTGTGGTTGAAGAACCTATATCAACGATTAGAACCGACTCTTCTAACTCCTTGATAGTAAAGATACCGCTTTCTTTGGCATGCATTAAAGCAGCACGAGACTCCTTAACAACCGTTGCATTCGGCAGGGATTCTGAAATAACTCTTTGATAAGTATAAATCTCTTCTTGCCACCATCCTGATGGACAACCGATAAAAAAATAGTTATTGTCTGTTAATTTATTACCATCGGATGCAATCTGCTGGGTATCATTTAAATTTTTGTAAATAGTACTGATAAAATCTTTAATATTTTTCTGATAAGTAATATCATCAAAATTTCTGCTCTTAAAAGCTATCTCAAAAATGGTTGCATCCGAGATTTGGTAAGCCATATCACCAATGATGATACCCCTTTTCGGATGACGAGCGATCGCGGTAATTTGGCTTTTGCGATTATTAATTAATAAGCTCTGGGGATTAATCTCTTGGTTGTCTGCACGTACCCAGGTAAGTGCTGTTTCACCATGTCCTAAGTCAAAGCCAATAATTTTAGTATTATGGTAATCTTGCATTTACGGTGTTATCTCCTCCACTTTTATTAAGTTGACGTTTTTATTGTCAGTTGAACATAAAATAAATACTTTCGTAACTATTATTTTTACCCTTAATGCCTGCTTCTAAGATGAAGATTGAGAAACTGATGCAGGTTCAATTACACACCCAGCAAGTAAAACCTGTTCGTCTTTGATAAAAGCATGTTTTAAGGTCACATATTCAGTTAATTGTGGGTCTAAGCTGGGTTCAAAATAAAACATTGACCAGTCATCATCTTCTTTTTGATTTGGTTGATAAACCCTAGCTTCAATTCCGTAACGTCTTAAAATAGTATGGGCTTGTGAAATTTTTCTTTGCAAATTTATAGGGAGCGGATTTTCCTGATCTAAGGTATCTGCCATCAGGTCTTGTATATACTCTAATAAATCTAGATTATTTTCTAATCCGAACTTGTTTGATTTATCTTCCTTATTACTATATGCAGTAACGCTAATATCTATAGATTGAAATTCTCGATGTAGATAAGCAAGTAATTTATCAATATCTATATTTAACTTTGATTTATTCGTGATTGTATCAATTTGAGATGAAATATTTACGCTTTCAGCCTCATCTAAATCTTTCCTTTGTACAACCTTACTGAAAACACCTCCAGTTAAAGAACCAATAATTGCACCTATCAAACCCCAAGATAAGCCACCTTCTAAGGTTCCTGCAAAACCTGCGGAGAACAAGCTACTTATAATTATCAAGTTCTTTTGTAAAGGTTGTAATAATACCCTTTTATAATAATTTGAGGAACTCAGTGCCGATAATTTTGAAACTATATCAAATTGTCTGAAGTTAAAAATACTATTCCGAGGAAGATTATTAGATATTACTTCACCCAAAGCAACCTGAGAATTAGTTTTACGGGAAACAATAACCTCAGATTTTTGTAAATTTACGAAGAGCATAATGCTAATAGACTCATTAAGTCTTTTCAGCATAGTTAGAGCAAGTCTAGCTTGTGGTGGAGTTAACTTCTTAATGTAATCGCTATCCAAACTTGTAAAACATCTAATTTCATATTGAATAACCTTGACGGCTTCCTCAATTGTTTCAGAATTTACAAGTTTTTCCTTAAGGTTACTCTTAATTTCTTGATAATGCGATGTCAGCATTTTTTTTAATCAAAGAAACAGGACTATGGAACTCTTCATTTTGAAATTTAGTGAAGCAGTATTGATTTAAGCAGTTATACATAATTAAATCTAAGATAGATATAACATCTGTTTAGCTTTCATCTGCCCAGATTAGATGCGTTGTAGCTTTTCGTTAAAGTAGAAAAGGGAAACAGCAGGCACGGTGATATTATATATTTAATTTGACCAACTAATTTGACCAACTAATTTAACCAACTAATTTAACCAACTAATGTGATCAACTGAACTTCTTGAAACTTTTAAATTTTTACCTATTTTTTACCTAATTGATTTAACTGGATTAATTTTGCTATTTATTCAGACCTAATTAGTGTAACTGAAATAATTAATTACATTAGTACTCAAAGGTATAAATCAATAAATCTTTAGTCGCACTAAGATAAACAATACCGTTTTTAAATGAATCTACACTCACTCACTTCTCTTAATTCACCACTCCCCACCCCCTAACTCACCACTTCCTAACTAACCCACACTAAACATCTTCCTTATACTCCCTCAACAATTCCGGTAAATAATCATATCCATCTACACCAATCAAAGAAATAATTCTAGGACGAAACTTTTGCAGTACTTTTCTAAAACCTAATTCACTCAACTTTCCTTCTAGAACTATCAGTAAACCTGCAGGTTTCCGCCACTCATGAGAAGCAATCTGATTTAATAAATACATGCCAATACAACCAGTGTAAACTGCTGTGTCGTTCTGTTCCTGAGTGTAATAAGCTTCAGCTAAATTAGCTAAATTCAAACCCTGTAAATACAAATCTCCAGCAGTTTGACTAGTCTTGAAACCAGTTTCTAAATGCTTGATTGCATCCTGGGGTTTTTGAATTACTAAATAAGCAATACCCAAACTACTCGCACATAAAGCCTTACTTTGCAAATCTCCTAACTTCTCAGATGACTTTAAACCCTGCTGTAAATAATTAATTGCCATTTCATAACTTTCAGGTTCCATTACATCTAGCTGCTGTGCTTGCATGACTTCGCTGTAACCTAAATTAGCTAAAGCATTAGCTTCTCCTGTTTTATCACCTTTTTGTCTGCTCAATATTAAAGCACGTTGGCTATAATTTATCGCTTCAGAATATTCTTGGAAGGCTACATAAGTGCGACTCAGATGATTATAATTAGCAATTTCACAAGCATGATCTCCAGCATTGGTAGCTATTTCTAAAGCTTGTTCGTGAAATTCAATAGAACGTTCGTATTCTCCCAAAGCACGCTGAGAATAACCCAATAAGGTCAGAATTCTAGCTTTTTCCTGAGTTCCCGAAACTGTACGCAGTGGTTCATCTAAATAAATTAGAGCATTACGCAAATAATTACCTGAAAAGGAAGCAAAAATACCGCCATACAACGGAAAATACGGTCTTTGAGCAAAATCACGTAAAATTTGTAACATTATTTGAGAAGCTGCATTGCCGTAAATAGTATCTCTACCAAAACCACCCCCTATTTGACTCCAAATCACCGCAAAGGTGAGATAAGTTGAAATAGATAACTTAGAACCAGCTTCGATATTATATGGCTGTTGGTCGTACCAATTTATCAGACCTCTTTGCAGATACTGAAAAATTAACGCGATTTCTACCCAGTTACTAAGACTAATAGTTTCCTGTTCTTCAATAAAATCAATTACAGATTTTTCCATTGCTAAATTCTGGAATAAAGTCTGAGGAAACTCGCTATTAACTTTTTTTGCCCATAATGACCAAGGACCATTATCTCCTGGAATGCCACCAAAACCTACATTTTCTTTGCGTTCATACATCCAACTGACTAAATGCTCTTGCAATCTTTTCCAGGAGTTGACACCACGAATGATACCATCAGAAAATTCTTGTAAATCAGAATTACCCTGAGCAAATTGTAGTAAAGATTTTGACAACTGCTGGAGCTGCACTAAATTTAGCGGATGGTTTTGATTGGGGTCTGTGACTCTCACAAAAACATTTAAACGTTCTTCGGGAGTAGATGTAGTAATTTCCCTAGCAGAAGTCGCAATTATTTCAATGGCTTTATTTTGCTCTTGAACTTTCTGCCACTGACTTTGTACAGTTTTAATAGCTCTTAATGCTCTAGTTGCTTTAGCTTGCTTAATTTCGTCTGTTTCTGAGTCTGCTATATCTTGAGTTGTATCTAGCTTCTCATTCAAAGCCATTTCAAAAACTTCCCCAGTACCAGCTAGCACCCCATTGAGTAACATTTGGTAAACTTGGGAAACGGAACTAACTTTTCCTTTCAGAGTAGCTTGAACAATGTCATCAATTAGGACAAGATATTTTTCACGTAACGGCAAAGACTCAGACACTTTGGGCAACCAGACACTTCAGATCAATTATAAGAAGAATTGTCCGAATGTAGAGGGGTGTCAGAGTACATATTCAAATTTAATGCGATCGCTCTAATAATAGGTGGTGGGTGAGTGGGAGACTGCTCGGTTTTATGCTTCCTCTATAAGTACCCGTGCAGAATTAATTGTGCATTTGTCATTGCGAGTGGAACAGAGTGAAACGAAGCATAAGCTCTATCGAGCAGACTACGTCAACGCAAGGTCTTGAGATTGCTTCGCTATCGCTCGCAATGACCCAAATAATTTTGCATACCTACTTACTTAATTACTCCTTACTTCCCGATCTAATTCTACTGCTATCTTTAAGAAGCGCTGATTTTATTTCAAGTCCTAGTAATTGTCTGAGTTTAGGACTGGCTGATTCTATAACTTCTTGCTGCATATCCCCGAAAAGGTCTTCTAAAGGACGAATAAATTTAGGAGTATAGTTACCAAGGATTGATACTCTTGGTCTGGTAGTCGAATTTACAGAGGTATCGTGCCAGGAAAGACCATGAGAAATAACGACTGAACCAGCTTTCCCAGTTATTTTTTGAGCATTTTTTGAAAAGTACTCCCAGTCCGGAGAATTACACAGCTTTTGACTACCTGGGGCAAAAACCGGAGCACCGTTATCTTCGGTAAAATCCTCAACCATCCAAATTACCTGAATCTCCATAATTGGGTGAACCGGAAAAGGAGGATTCATTGCCCAGTAAGGATAGTCTACATGTACACCCATATTCTTTGCACCGGGGTTAATCACATGAGCAGAAAAACCACCAAGAGTCATATCTTGACCTAAGATGGTTTCAATAACTTCAATTACCCTTGGATGCTGCACCATTAACTCGAAAATCTCACCCTTGTATATGAGACCGTAAACCCTTTCTTTGTGCTCCCCCAGCAAGACTTTTCCCAACGGTTTCTCTTTTTCTGCTATTTCGAGAACTAGCGATCGCGCTTCATCTGCTTGGGTAGGACTCAATACTTCCGGAAGTACAACGTAACCCTTGCCTTGAGTAATTTCATCTGCGAGACTGGTAAGGTTTTCCATTGAGAATCTGTCCTTATCCTGTAACTTTGCTCACACTCCTTATTTAATCAGAAATAATAGATATTCACAGAAACGTTTCATAAAACATTTCTAATATTCAATGTGTTGCAATAAGTTTTCGATGTGGTAAATAGGTGGGTATAAATAAAGGCAACTATGTAACAGATTGTAAATCAGCTTTAAACTCTTACCCCGACTGCCGATTGCCGATTGCCTACTGCCTGTCCTAATGACAATTTTCAACACCAACCTACTTAAATAAAGATTATTCTAATTAATCCCAGGTTTAGCAAACCCTACAAGAATTCTGTTTTTTATTTCCTTCCGCAGTCGCTACAACGGAGGATTCACCTCCGCAACGCGCTGCTCTCTTCCTTCTTGTTACCAAGTCTTCTACAATTAATTGGGGAATCAGGGTAATACATTCATGGCTCGTACCCCAAAGTTAACTTTTGATCGCGGGACTTTAATTTTGCATCCTCCCCCACGGGGTAAGGTATGGACTGATTTTGCGACTTGGGATGATCGCATTGAAAAGTTTCGCATTCCGGGTATTCAATATCGTCCTTTAGTTGAAGCTTTACAGGGAAATAATACTGATTTTGTTGATGATGCGAAGGGTTTTTATCCAGTAGATTTGATTCCGAGTTTGGAAATGGAACCTTATCCTCATCAGAGTGAGGCTTTGAAGGCTTGGAAATTGGCTGGTAGACAAGGTGTGGTGGTGCTCCCAACGGCTGCGGGAAAGACTTATTTAGCGCAAATGGCAATGCAAGCGACTCCTCGTACTACCCTTATAGTGGTGCCGACATTGGATTTGATGCATCAATGGTATGCTCATCTTTTGGCAGCTTTCCCGGATGCAGAAATCGGTCTTTTGGGGGGAGGTTCTAGGGACAGAACGCCGATTTTGGTTGCAACTTACGATAGTGCTGCGATTCATGCAGAGACTTTGGGAAATCAGTATGGTTTGATAGTTTTTGATGAGTGTCATCATTTACCCACAGATTTTAATCGAGTTATTGCCGAATATGCGATCGCTCCTTATCGTCTGGGTTTATCTGCAACTCCAGAACGTACTGACGGTAAACACGCGGATTTAAATATCTTGATTGGTCAGGAAGTATACCGCAAACGGGCTGAGGATTTGGCTGGTAAGGCTTTAGCGGAACATGAGGTACGACAAATAAAGGTTAAGTTATCTCAGTTGGAGAGGGAGAGGTATAACAGATTAATTCAAGTCCGGAATAACTTTTTAAGAGAATCAAAAATATCCTTGGGGAGTCTGCAAGGATGGCAGAAATTTGTCCAAATGAGTGCGCGATCGCAAGCTGGTAGAAGAGCGATGTTAGCTCACCGGGAAGCGAAGGATATTGCTTTGGGTACGGATGGAAAAATCAGGGTTTTGGCGAATATTTTGGGTCAACATTATCCTGATAGGATGTTGATTTTTACTGCGGATAATACTACAGTGTACAAAATTTCTCAGGAGTTTTTAATCCCTGCAATTACTCATCAAACTCCGGTGAAGGAAAGACACGATATTTTAACTAGGTTTCGTGAGGGGGAGTATTTAAGTTTAGTTGCTTCTCATGTATTAAATGAGGGGGTGGATGTTCCTTCTGCAAGAGTTGCGGTAATTTTATCTGGTACTGGTTCCCAACGAGAATATATTCAGCGTTTGGGTCGGGTGTTGAGGAGAGGAGGGGAGGAAAATAAGTTAGCGATTTTATATGAGGTGGTGACGGAGGATACTAGTGAGGAGAAGACTTCTGCTAGGAGAAGGGGTGAAAATAACGAGTCATATAAGTCTAAACAACATAAATCTCAACACAATGTAAATAAGCAAAATAATAGTAAGCAAAATATTAATAAGAAGGAGAAAGAGAATAAAAAGAAAAAAGAGAAGGGTAATAATTTAAGGGTGATTTATGGTAATGGTCAGGGAAATATCAAGAAAGCTGCGGAGCAAATGGAGATTGATTATTTTGTGAATGAGTCTCAGGATGATGATAGTTGAGGTTGTTCTCTTTTGCCGTTTTTGATAGTTGGAGAAGACTTGGGGGATTCTCCCCCAAACCCCCGATTGGGAGGACGGTTGCGTCCCCCAAACCCCCTCCGAATTGTATTATTTATGTTGATGGAGAGATTTTTTGATGGATTGTGAGTAAATGGTTCTAGTGTTGTTATTTAATACTGGAATTCTAAATTATTTTCGTCTTCGAGTTTGTTTCTCCTTTCTTTCCCCCCTTTTTTGATAACTAATAACTGATAACTGATAACTGATAACTGAAAAGTGTTACCTACAGATTTATTAAGCTACCGACAAAATGGTGAGGAGATTACTCCTAAAAGGTTAAGTTTAGATAAGAAAGGTTTAGATTTAGCGAATGAGTTGATTACCTGTTTCCATGAAGCGGTTGGGAATACTCAAGGTATGTTGGAGCGTCAACTTTCTGATTTGGAGGGAGATACTCCCGATTATCGGGTAAAGCGGGGTTTAGCACATATTCTCAAGAGTAGTTTTTCTACCTTTGAGGTAGTAAGTCCCCTAGAACCGCAAATGTTACGTCATCGAGTATTTGCGATCGCGTCCTTGTCTTCTCCGTCTCATGAGTCTACTCAAGCTACTTTAACTCAGGTTGCTGATCAGTTAAGTAAAGAATTAGAGAAAGAAATATTGACTTCTCAGGTACGGGATGGTTTATATGCAGATTTAAATGAAAATAAGATTTTAACAACTTTTGATGCACCAACTCCAGAAGCGCTACTACATCGATACAATTTGTCTCAGGTACAGGGAATTTTCTATAAAGCTAGTCAGTTAATTATTAACGCTCATCGTAATGTACCCGGACAATACAAGCTATTATTTCGCTATTTAAAATTATTTCAATTGATGTCCTACATCGAAGGAGATGCCGACCACGGATTTACAATTACCATCGATGGTCCAATAAGTTTATTTCATCCTAGTACTAGATATGGACTAGCGATCGCTAAGTTAATTCCTGCTTTACTTCATGTTACTAAATGGAGTCTTGCTGCGACTCTCCAAACCCGCGATTTCTACACCAAAGCTTGGAAAACTGGACGTTTCACCCTCAATTCGGAATGTGGTTTGGTCACCCACTATCCTCCCGGTAAACCCTATGACAGTATGCTAGAGTCATCTTTTGCTGATAAATGGGAAAAGTCTAAGACCGAGTGGATATTAGAGCGGGAAGTAGATTTAATTCCGATTCCTGGTAGTGTGATGATTCCCGATTTCCGCTTGGTTCATCCTGACGGGAGAACATTTTTACTAGAAATAGTCGGTTACTGGAGACCGGAATATTTACAAAAGAAGTTTTATCAGGTTCGTCGCTCCGAATGCGACAATTTAATTTTAGCTATTTCCGAGCGCTTAAACTTAGATAAAGCAGGGGTGAAACTAGATAATGTCCCAGCCAAAATAGTTTGGTTTAAAGATAAATTGTTACCTAAATCTGTATTAGCTGTGATGGAATAAAGCTGTTATCTATTATCTAGAAATGATTACTCAAGGCACAATTTATTTAAGATGAGTTTATAAAAATCAATCAAAAAAATATTAATACAACTATCCATCTCATACAGCTACCTCATCAATAAATTTATTTTGTGTTGACGCTTTAACAATTGAGATATTTTTTATTTATTTATTCGATTAACTTTTAAATCAGGTAATAATTGTAACTGAAGAGAAAGTAGAGCAAAAGTTATCTCAGGCTTCAGTTCTCCTTTGCATAGTAAACCCCAGCCTGCCTTTGTTTTTAAAAACTACATAAATAATTTCACCAGAATATCTGTAATAATTTTCTTGATAAAGTGTATAAATACTATAATTTAATCATTATTATAGGCATTCCATATTACTTAATTAATATAAAAAAAACTACAGAAAAAACTGCATTACTAAAATCTATAGCAAAAACTCCAATTCAATCCTTAAAAATTGTTTATTAATTTTCTGTTAACAATACTAAATACTCTACCCAATCAAGAATTACTTATATAGAATTACCTATACGCCTCATATACTTGAAAAATAAGATAAACGATACATTATGAAAACAGTAACAACAAACAAAACTCAATTACAACAGTTAACCGAAGAGATTTTTAAACTATTAGTAGCAAGAGACCTAGTAGGAATAACTCAATTAAAATTAAGCCATATCGAAACAGACCACGATGGATTCATGATGCTGAATAAAGAATACTGTTTAGCAATGGACGCAGCACTATATGAACTATCAGTAATTTATAACACTTGGTTTAACACTCAACCCATCGCAAGAGAGCATTTATTTACCGTCGATTATGTAGAATAGTATAAATAAATATTCTTTTTAATTACATCTCTTTATCTTTCCTAGTCCCCGACTAGGAAACAAATAATATACTGATATACTTCAATTCAACCATCTTACTCTCTCCACATGAGCCAAAGGCGAATAATTCTAATTGGTGGTACTTCTCATGCAGGTAAATCAACTCTTGGTCAAGCTTTAGCTATAACATTAGGTTGGGATTATTGCTCTACAGATAAACTTGCTCGAGGTTTAATAATTAACCAAATTGTTGCATAAACCTATATAAATATCTGCAAAAA